>Ga0105052_10002845_pt1 | contig 20663 bp, 18 predicted proteins | sample FRY03_FD_78094 | JGI IMG/M metagenome (GOLD analysis project Ga0105052, IMG submission 78094) | Freshwater microbial communities from Lake Fryxell liftoff mats and glacier meltwater in Antarctica - FRY-03 | ecosystem: Environmental > Aquatic > Freshwater > Ice > Glacier meltwater ... | reverse complement strand
GGAGGATTTTTCCTGACTGATGAAAACCGGCTCCTGCAGGCGCAAGACCCGGGCGATGGGGTTGGTAGAGGGCTGGGCCGTCGGGTCGGTGCGGGAAGGGACGATTTCGTAGAGACCGACGGACGTCACTTGGACCGCACCGTCTTCCCCAGCTGGTTCCGAAATAAATCGCAGCAGGGTTACTCTTTGGGTGGTGGTAGCGTGCATTCTTGCCTGCTCGATCAGTGAGGCCAAACGCTGCCCGTAATCGGCAAGTTGATAAGAATTTGTCACCGACCGAATCGGGACCATGGCCAGCCCCACGAGCACGGCCATAATGGCAATCACCACCAGGATCTCAACGAGCGAAAACGCCTCTTGACGGGAGCGTGGGCATCTTGCCCGCTTTCCAATCCATGCGGGCGGGACGCTCACGTCTTTCACAGGAGCGTGGGCATCTTGCCCGCTTTCGCTTATTGATGCGGGCGGGACGCGCGCGCTTCTTGGATTTGCGCTTTTCTGGCCCGAGAGGATGAGTGTTAACGGCTCCATCGAGACGAAGTGATGTTGACCACGGTTTCAAAGACCCGGTATTGAACAGGAATCCCTCCCAGCGGACGGCTATTGAGGTGACTGGAAAACTTCTCCATGTCCTCTGGGTATCTTTCCGGATTCGTAAAAATTCCCCCAGAAGGCAACAGGTCGTAGGCGGCATCCCCGCTGTGATCCCGAAGCCGGTCGGCTGTGCGCTGATCAATGGCAACCAAGGTGACGCTCAGAGCCGGGGGGAGCTGATGTACCTCGACCGCCTGGGGCAGAATCGGATCTGACGCTGAACGTCGGGAGTCATAGACGTAACTCCATTGCCAATCACCGTCCGCATCCCTATGGCCGGCTCGAATGAGGAGAAAAATGATATTGTTGGCCAAGACATGATTCCGCACCGGATCGGCAATATCGGCCTGGAGCCAACTCAAGTTGCTAGGGGCCTGGGGAGATTCATCGTAGTTTTCATACACCTTTAAGCTCTCGGTCGGCTGGAAATACAGCCAGAGCCGCCAAGCGCCGCTCTCTGGTTTTTGAGACTCTAAAATTTCCGGCAGATCCTCGGATTGCGAGAAACGCACATAAAAACCCAGCGCATTGAGCAGGTTGGGTTGGAATTTGAAGGCGGCCACGGCGGTCAGGCCAAGAGGCGCCTGGCAAAACACGGTACTCCCTGCGGTGTCGGAAAGTCCGGTCATCCCCGCAGCCGGTCCGAGGACAAAATGAAGCTCGGAGGCTCGCAGATACCGGGAGGGATTGTTGGGGTCGTCGTAGTCCCAATAGGTGTTGAGCACCGCCTGGGAAAGCATCCGGTTCATGGTTTCAAAGGCCGTTCGCGCCTCCTGAAAGGCGGCCAGCGAAGAGGTTCCGTCCTTGGTCAATTTCGCCAAGTTGGACGTGATTACCAGAGTGAGTGCTAGGATGAGCATGAAGACCGCACTGGCCGCCAAGAGCTCAATGAGGGTGAATCCCCGGTGGACGCATGCCGTGCAAAGACGCCTCTTCACGGGATCGTGGACCTCCCGCCTGCTTTCCAAACCCTGCGGGCGGGACGCCCACGCTCCTGTGGTTTGTATTTTTCGGGCCCATCGCCGAAGGCTCCGCTCGGGCCTTTTATTTGCTGAACCAAAGCGCATGGGAGCCAAGCAGATGGTTGCCGCGGGCTTTCGCCCGGATCACGACTTTCACTGTCCAAAGATCCTGACCGGAGCCTGGGAGCGGTTTGTTTTCCGAAACCATGGTCGCTGAGTAGATACACGCCGGATCCTCGGGGGACTCTAAAGGCAGACCGGCGTTGTCAAATCCGTAAGTTTCCGGCCTGGGGATCCCCGATCCCGCCTGCTCATACTGAGTTTTGGCTTCTCTTGCCGCCGAGCTCAGAATCTGCGCCTCCACGGTCCGATCAATATTCTGCCGCAAACCATTCATTCCCACCGCCGCCAACCCCACGATCGCCGTCAGCGCGAAACTCAGAAGGCCAAGCGCCATGGCAACTTCCACCAAGGAAAACGCCCCTTTGTCTCGACACGAGGGGGAATCTCGCCAAAAGCAACCTATCCTTAAAGTTCCTTGCTTCACGAAGAGGAATGTTCGCCAAGAATCCATAAAGGTCAATCAAGTAAAATTTAGAAAGGATTATTTTATAGCTATCTGATTTGGAAAACTCCTGAAAACTCGATGAGATTTCGAAAATTCGCGCGATGAAACAGATGGAATTTACTAAATTTCCGAGGCGGTCTTAGAAAAACTTTGGCCGCAGGCCTGACGGGGGATGATAAAAAGACCCAGGTGAAAACATGGATTGCATTCCATCATTTTCTATCATAAATATGGAGTCCATTCCATGATTGATCCTCTCTTCGAGTTAAGCCGCCAGATGATCGGGCGGCTGTCCAGGCCTTACCGGAGATCGCTGCCGGGAGGGCATAAGTTTCGCGGGCGCTGCAACATCATCGCTGGCCAACGCGGGGTGGGTAAGACCACCCTCATGGTCCAACACTTGCAGGAAAAGTATCCCGATTACGAGGTTTGCCGCCGATGCTTGTATTTGCCGGCGGACCACTTTCTGGCGTCAGCCCACCCTCTTTACGCAGTGGCGGAAACATTCGCCAACCAAGGCGGGCAACTGTTTTGCGTGGACGAAATCCACAAAGCGGATTCCTGGTCCCGCGATTTAAAGAGCATTCTGGACACGTTTCATGACTTGCAGGTCGTCGTCACGGGCAGCTCGCTGCTCCACGTCGAGCGCGGCTCGCACGATCTGAGCCGCCGGGTTGTCCTGCATCGCATGGCAGGTTTTTCTTTCCGCGAATATTTGGAGCTGCGCCACGGAATGCGGTTGCCGCTTCCAGCACTGGAGGAACTGACCACATCCCATGAAAAGCTCACGGCGGAAATTGGCGGGCTGCTGGGCAAGCGGGGGCTCTTTGTGCTCGAAGAGTTCCGGCAGTATCTCGAATGCGGGTTTTACCCGTATTTCACCGAATTCGAGGATCTGGCGTCCTTCCAGATCACGTTGCAACAAAGCGTGCGGGCAACGCTGGAGAGCGATCTCCCGGCCTTACATCCGACCCTCACCGGAGCCACGATCCAGCGCATCCGCCGCCTGTTGGGAGCTATTGCCTCCCACGTGCCCTTCACTCCCGATTTGGTGAAGCTCCGCCGATTGTTGAATATTGCGGACGACCGGACGCTCAAGGAGTATCTGGGGTATCTGGAGGATGCCGGTCTCATTCTCGTTCTCCGGCGGGCAGGAGGACGGATGCGTTCCATGGAAAAGCCCGACCGCATTTACCTGGGCGACACCAGCCTCGCCTGTGCGCTGGCCGCACCGGAAAAAGCCGACATCGGAACGCTGAGGGAAACCTTCTTTGCCCGGACAGTGGGGGTCGTCCACGACGTGCGCGCGGGCCTAGGTGCCGATTTTCTCGTCAACGGGCGCTTCCACTTCGAAGTTGGCGGGAAAAACAAAGGATCCTCCCAGATCGCAGGGAAATCCAACGCCTACCTTGCCTTGGACGAAATTCCAGCCGGCAGCGGGCACCGCATCCCGCTCTGGCTTTTCGGATTCCTCTATTGATCGACCATGCGGGCTCTATTTTATCGACGGGACCAAAACGCCTTTGGCACCCTGGATGCGGACTCAGTGGAGGTACGGTTTTAACCCGAATTCGTCGATCCCCACAATCCGGTGCTCGGCCATGGAGCGATTCCCGGCGATTCCCGTGAGAATCGACCATGCCCCGTCGCGATAATCCGCCTGACACCCCAGCGGGTCGTTCTTTTCTGCTGAAAAAATATCGGAGATCATTCGCGCGTCTGCTCCGCCGTGTCCCCCTTCGTTTGATGCGGGGATCGGCAGACTCTGAGGTTCTCCCCAATGGGGCCGAAAAAGAAGGCGGCAAGGCTCTTCGACTTCAAACTTGGCAGCCCCCTGCACATTGGCGGCAAAATTGTGATCCCCGGCTGCTGCGGACACATAACTCGTCTCTGTCACCTCCAATTCCAGCCTGCCGCCGGTGCCGTTGAACATCACGCGATAGCCCTCCCATGGCGAATACGCTGTGAGATGGTAGGACATGGTGGCCTGGTTGCGATACCGGACGATCAGCGAAAGATCGTCCTCGATGGATATTCCGTCACCAAAGACGTTTTGGTCCCGCCGATAGCCATCGACTGCTGAGGGCTCCAGGTAGAGCGCGCGAAACATGTCATTGGAGTCCAGATCGAGAGCATAGGGGTCGCCCGAGGCGCCGGCGCTTCCGGTGGCATGCACATAATGTCCGCCATGTCCATGCGACTCCTGGTTTTCTTTCCCATAGAAACTCAAGCCCCCAAAGGCGCAGACTTCCGAGGGCAGCGTAGCAAGCCACCAGTTCACGAGGTCAAAGTGGTGAGTGGCTTTGTGAACAAGAAGTCCGCCACTATTTTTTTTGTCGCGGTGCCAGCGGCGGAAATAATCCGCGCCATGCCTGGTGTCGAGCAGCCACTCGAAATGGACTGAGTTGACCTGACCAATCAGCCCGCTCTGCAGAACCTCTTTGACCCGTGCATTCCTCGGAGCGTAGCGGTAGTTGAAGGTGACCCGGATCGAACGTCCGGTTTCCTTTTGCGCCTGCAAAATCTGTTCGCATTTGTCGGCATCGATAGTCATGGGTTTTTCCGTAATCACATCGCACCCCGCATGCATGGCGGCGATGATGTATTCGTGGTGGGTGCGGTCCATGCTGGTCACAATCACTGTCTGCACTTTGTGCTTGCGCAGCATCGTGAGAAATTCCCTGGGAGCATAAATCGGCGGCGAACCTCCCGGCACGTCGGCGGCCCAGTTGGCGGCTCGCAGTGCGTTTGAATCGCACAATGCCACAAGTGCCGCGGTGTCCTTAAAAGTGTCACAAATGGCTATCCGAAACATCGTTGCCCGAGATCCCGTGCCGACAATGGCGTAGCGGTGCTTTCGAGCTGAGGCCTTGGCTTGTGGTCGCTTGGCATGCCTTCCCGCTGCAGATTTTGCTTTTGAGGTCATGGCGCACAGCCTGAACAAAAACCCGAGAAAGTCAATCTACTAAATTTTAGCGACTGCGGTTTCTTTTTGCCGTAAGAATTTTTTCAAAAAACTGTTGAATTCTCTAACTGTCGGTGCAATTTATGAGATTTTATGGTGTATTTCGATCAACTCCACGAAATTAGAACGCTATTTTTCGAGTAAGCTAATCATGAAATTCGCTTCATTGCTGAATCAAATGCGTCTCGGCCGAATAGGCGAAGAGGAGCCGGCTGGACTGTATCTCACCTCCCTGCCGTGGCCAAAAGAAGAGCCGATTCCTTTGAGCCTTGCGCAGCAGGCCACCACGGTGCTGCCGCTCGGAAAATGGCCAGGGACAGAGATCCCCCGGCGTCTCCTGATGGTGGCCGATGGAGGGGAAGCGGGCGCTCCGCGTGAGCTTGCCGTGACCCAGGGTCAAACGGTCTCGATGCGGTCCAAGCCAAAGGCTAGCATGGAGCTTTTGGAACGAAGTCCCGATTTTGAAAATGAGTGGCAAAGCCATTTTTTGCGTTTGGAACATGGGGGAAGATCGGTGGGGCTGGCGCTGGGGTTACGCTTCGAGGGAAAGGTCCATTGGTGGGAAGCCTGCCGTTTGGTGGTGAATGCAGACACCCCTGGTTGCACGGTAATTGAAATGTGCGGCTCCATTCCGCGGCGGCGGATGACCTTGCAGGAACTGGAAGAACAGGTTGGGTATCACAATACGTATCTGCACAAACACAATTGGTTGACCGGACGCATTTTTGCCCGGGTGCATGCCAACGGGGTGTGCGAAATCGTAGCTGGCCACATCAACAACAAGTTTGTGGACGAAGGGGGCGATCTGGAGGACGTGGTGCCCGTCGTGGGGTTTCTCCCGGCGGAGTCCGAAGAGGAAACTTCAGAGCTGCTGGGTCCGTGGGATGGCACTCGCAGCCAATTTTCCCTTGGTGGAGTTGCCTTTGATGTTCGGGAGGCAGCCCGACTGGCCACCCCGTCCCAGCCTGGAAATTTCTGGCAGGAAGGGAAATGGCTGACCTGGCAACCCTATCTCGGAGTCGAACTCTACGGCGGCATTTGTCCAAAAACGCTGACGGACGATCCCTTCTTCATTCATCCAGAACAGCAGGTTTTCTCAAAAGGAATGGCCCGCTCTCTGCGGTTTTCGCTCAGCCTCTCCGAGTGCTCGCCGGTGGTGGCTCGCTACCTGGCTCCTTCTTGGTGGTATGGGCTCTGTGAGGAATTTCAGCCGGCAGCACTGCTGCCCATTTCAGGACCCTACGACCAGGCTATCGACGAGGCAAGCGAGTGGGTGCAGAGACACATTGTTCGCGGCGGATTCGAGGATGGCTCGGTGCCACGCTCCGCCGGACCGGCGGGACCGGACATCAAGGGGCGGCCCCGATGGGAGCCGGGCTGGGAAGGAGAGATGCCTTACGCCCAATTCCTAACGGCTTGGCGCACCGGGAAGAAGGACGATTACGAGGCTGCCATGCGATCTGCCTACCATTTTACCGATGTTGCAGTCGATCATGCAGTCAAGCTCGTCCGTATGCACGGCTTTACCCCTCCGGCTGTTGCGTTGCCGATGAACCGGGTAATGGGAACACTGGCGGCTTATCTGGAAACCGGCGATCCATTTCTCTACGACACCGCTCGGGCCGTGATTACCAGTGCCCACTGGCAACATAAAAATTCTTGGCCACGCATGACGGTGGGGCGGGACGCCTGTTACATGCGGAGTGCCGTGCTGTTTTACCGATACTTTGGCACGGTTTTTTTCCGGGAGATTGCTTGGGAAGTGGGACTCACTGTGGTGGAATCCCAGCGGGAAAACGGCAGCTTCGGCGACCAGGGGGGCGGAGCCGGGGTGCATCAGTGGAGCGGATACATCTCTAAACCCTGGATGGGGCTGCTGGCCGTAAATGGTCTGCTGGACTATCTGGAATTATTTCCGGACACGCCGGAATTCCAAAAAAGCGTCCGTCTGTTTGCCGATTGGCTCATGAGCGAACGCGGAGATTTCGAGGGGGCCAAGGTGTGGTTTTATCAACACGATTACAATGGTGGCCGCCATTTCACCATGCCTTACACCAAGGAGAAGGTGGTCTTGCCCGGCCCTCATCCCTGGCATCATGCGACCCTCGCCCGACTCATGGCGTATTGCGCTCAAACTTTTCAGGAGCCGGCATACCTGGAGGCGTGGGCAGAAAGTTTTGCCGCCACCCATCGCGAACCCAATGACCACAGCATCGGCTCTGCCCTGCAATTCCTGCCATGGCTCCAGGCGAGGCTTTGGAACGCACGTCTCACAGAACAAGGCGTTCGTATCGCACCGTATGACTTCGGACCCCTCACGCCGCTTACTGGCCTGATCCACTCACCGGAAGGCCTATTACCTTCGGAAATCTCAGATCACTTTGGCACAAATTCGACCTCTCGCAGCGTGACCGGTCCGAATAATCCTGAAGGGATTTTTTTTCGATCAAGCGGAAGATAGATCGGTGCGTAAGTGCCAACAAAGGCACCTTGCCGCTCCAGTTTGCGCTCCACTTCTTCCGTTCCACAAATGGCATTTGCCGGGGTATTCAATACGTCGATTTCGAGAAGGTTTTCGCCTCGGGTGAGATTGTTGAGGACGACGCAGAACGGGGTAAATGCAGCTTTGCAGACTTCCTGCCCGTTCAGGCGGATCGCCGCGGCATAGTGTACTTCTCCGAGATCCAGCAGCGCCGATAGAGTGCTGCGGCTGGTCCAACGGAAGCGCGTTGTGTAACGAAGGAACCCGAAGTAGGCACCGTGGCCGAGTTCGTGCCACGAAGGAAACTCACCGCGCAGGCGGCGGCATGTTCCGTCCGGCAACGTCAGTTGCCAGTTCTCCAGCGGCAGGAAGGCCCCGGCTCGCAACTGCGGTTTGGCGCTGCCCTTTCCTGCAAAAATAAGGCGGGATTCCCCTGGTCGGAAAAGGATTTTTCCGCTCACCGCGTACTCGCAACCCGTTGATAGATCCTCATCCCAGAAACTCCAACCTGGGGTGCGGGAAAGCGTCAACGATTGCGAATCGTTGGATTCATTGAGCAGAAAAGCCACCCATGTACGCTCATCCAATTGCCGTCGTCGCATGGAGACGGGGCACTCAGTCGAAGAGATGAATTGCAACGGGCAGGACGCGTTTTCCATCAGCGCGGCCTCGGCGGAATTCACGATTTTTGCGCCCCGCTGGGTCAGACGTTTTATGGTTTTACGGATGCGCGGGGTCATGTGCGCATCGGCGGGGATCAGGAGGCTGACGTAGCATTCGCCGCCGCTGCTGACGAGAAGACCGTCGCGCACGCTCATGTTCTCCAAATCCTGATCCCAAGCGTAGTCAAACTCGCGCTGGCGGTAGGCCAAAGTTTTGGCCAGGGCCGAAATTTGCTCCGCAATCTCCGATGCCTGTTCGTAATAGTTTCGCAGTGGCACGTAGAGGCAGATTTTTCCAATCGATCTCCCCCGGCTGAGGACGACTCCAAGGTGCGCAATCCTGCGATGTAAAAGTGCTCCGAAGTACCGGATGACGGGATTTGCCGAGGGGTTTAATTCCGGGGGGTGGTAATAATATGATTTCTTTGGATTGTAGCTGGCCATTTTAACGACAAAATGGTTGATCCCGCGCACGATCTGATGCTCTGCGATAAAACGCATTTCGTCGATGTCCGCACCATGGCCCTGCACAGCAAAGGACTCACTAAGGGCGAACGGCTTGCCGGTGAGCGCGGCACGTGATCCCGCCAGGCGCGGAAAGTCGTCGAACCGGCCCAGTGCCACCTGCCCCCAAATCACATCCACACCCGGCATGTCCACATGATCCATATTTTTCATGAGAGTTCCGCTGCCACAGAGGAGATTCCGCAGGCTTTCGTCGCTACTCTGATGTCCAACGGAAAGCACACCGTGGTCCCGGCACCATTTATGGATGACACTGAAAAAATTTTCTGCAAACAGAGATGTCCAGACATCGTGATAGTCAGCCAGGACCGATTTCAGCCGCTGATCGGTGATCAGGCGTGACGGCTCGGCAAAATGGTCGTAACCCATATTGGAGCGCGGTGCCATGAGAGACACAAGAAACGGCGTGAGGTCGTAGCCTTTCCTGACGAGAAAGGCTTCTGTCAAGCCAGGTGTCCAAGGCCTCAGGGTCGGCAGGTCTGGCTCGTCATAGAAAAATCCTTTGAGCGTGGTGCCAAAATGGCTCCCAAGCCTTTGAAAATATTTTTCGTGAATGAGGTCGAGATAGGCCCGGGTGGTGTCAGGATTGAGAAGATCGCACGACCATGCGTCCTCATCGTCGTCGGTATAGACCGATGAATTTGGATCTTTTTTGAGGTAACGGCTGTGTGATCGCACTGTATGGCAGATGGAGGAGACCATTTCCCAGCCCACTATCACGAGCCTGCTCCGCCGCGCAACGCGATGAGACACCTGCGCCAGATCATTGATGGCGAGTGCCTGCGTCGGACCGGAGGGATTGTTGTATTTGTTGATGGCGAAGACTCCCGCAGCCAAGGCCCGGGGGGGGACGGGAATATCCGCCGTTTCGCCTGCCTCCAGAGTGAGATCCACAAGAACCTTGAGTTTTTTCGACTTGTGCACATCGTCTTTGCCGAGTTCCCCGCCCGCAAATCCGCTGGGAAAGAGCCAGTCATCCCAAAGCCAAACCCCCATCCCTTGTCGTTCGGCTTCCTCCACCGCCCAGGCCACGCGATCCAGCCACGGTGGTGACATGAAATCATAAGGCGTGCCACCCCACGGCAGAATCATCACCCCTCCATAAGCGCAATCTGCGAATGCACGCAATTGACGTCGAAGTCCGCCGCGGGTGATGTGATCATTAAATGTCCACGCGACGAACGGAGAGTAATAACCTGATTCGTCAGGTTTCAAAATAGACGTCGAGGCATCCCGTTGCCCCAGGATACATTCGCGTGATTTCAGATGCGGTGGTGCGACAGGCATAAAGGCAGGTGGTTGCTAAACGGTTGGCTCATGCGGAACAGGCAGTAGGCCCTCGCAGCAAGGGCGTCAAATTATATTCGCACACATTGTGCGCAAAGACTTCGAGGGGAGCTAGGTGTGGTTTTATCACCACGATTACAATAGTAGCCGCCATTTCACCATGCCTCACACGAAGCAGAAGGTGATCCTGCCCCGCCCTCATCCCTGGCATCATGCCTCCCTCGCCCGGCTCATGGCATATTGCACCCTACCCCTTCATGATCTGTTTGCAGGGGCACTCCGCCGGGATGCACCAGTCGATCTCGGTCCAACAGATGGATGAAGGCAAACCTTTTCGGGTCGAAGGCGAACTCGACTTCGGGCTGAGCTGCATGCGAAACGGAGTCGCCGCCCTGCGTATCGAGCAACGTTCCTTTGGTGAGCGGCGCGAGCAAAAGCAGCCCCACGTATCCAACCATGGGTGCCACGATGCGACCATGCAGGCCCTGCTCTTGGGAAGAACGATGATCGGCGAGCGGGTTTACGATGTGGATCGGGGCATCGACTACCTTGTTTCCCGTGCCGACGTGAATCCTTCCCGCTTCGGGGTCATGGGAAAGACAATCGGACAACTCTCAGCGGGATAGCCCCCGGAACTATTAATTGCGGCCTTGCCCGATCAAACTTGGTCGGATAATTACCCACCTTAGTTTTTAATTTCTTCGTCATTTACTAATCCTCACCGCATGAGCACAACCTCCTCCGCCAACTCGACCGCCAATTTGTGGAAGGCCATCGGTCCGGGCATTTTGGTCGCCTGTGCCGCCGTTGGTGGCTCGCATTTGGTCTGGTCCACCCAGGCTGGGGCCACATTCGGCTGGGCCCTCCTTTGGCTCGTTCTTCTCGCCAACATCCTCAAGTTCCCCTTTTTCCTCTACGGGCAACGCTACACCGCCGCGACGGGAGAGAGTCTCCTCGACGGTTATCGACGTCACGGCCGGGTCTATGTGTGGATCTTTCTCGCCATCAATATTCTCACCGGAACGATCAACATCGCCAGTGTCGGCATGCTGAGTGGAGCTTTGCTGGCCGGCTATGGAATCGCCGGAATCTCCATCCCCCATCTGACCGTGGCTTTGATTGTGGGTTGCACCCTTCTGCTTCTCATCGGACACTACAAGCTCCTCGATGTCCTCGCCAAGGTGATCATTGTCGTTCTCGCTATTGGAACCGTCGCCGCGGTGGTCTTGGCCATCCCCAATCGTCCGGAAATTCCCGCCGACTTCGTCGCCCCCAGTCCCTACACGTGGGCTTCCTTTGCTTTCCTCATCAGCCTCCTCGGCTGGATGCCGGCACCCGTTGATCTCTCGGCCTGGTCGTCACTTTGGATGTTCAGCCGGGAAAAACAAACCGGCCACTTTGCCACCGTCAAAGAATCGTCGATCGACTTTTATCTCGGCTACATCTCGGCCTCCGTCATGGCCCTGCTGTTTGTCGCCCTGGGAGCCTTGGTCATGTTTGGAACCGGGAACACTTTTTCGTCCAGCGGGAGCGCCTTCTCCATCCAATTGGTCAACCTCTACACTGAAACGATTGGATCGTGGTCCCACGGGCTCATTCTCAGCGCGGCCTTCATCACCATGTTCAGCACCACGCTCACCTGCCTGGACGGCTACCCGCGCTCCCTGGCCGCCTGCTGCACCCTGCTGAAAGAGATGCCCGCCAGCCGGTTCACCACGATCCACCGTGTTTGGATGGTCATTTCCGCCCTCGGCGCGAGCTTGGTGGTGCTCTTCTTTGTCAAAAATCTCATCCAACTGCTCACCTTTGCTGCCGTGGTTTCCTTTGTCACCTCACCGATCTTGGCCATGATCAACTACAAGGTCATGAATGGGGCCAATGTTCCCGCCGACAAACGGCCGGGGATGATCCTCAAAATCATCAGCTGGCTGGGCATCATTTTCTTTGTCACCATGACCCTCGGCTATGTTTACGTGACCTTTCTCCGGGCTTAGGCGGAATGGCACGCGTTTAAGGATCGGCTGCCTGAGGTGGCGGGTTCTTCTCCCCGCGCACATGGGCGCCCGCTGTCGAGGGCCTGATCTTCACAATCCGCGACAAGCACCCGAAGACTCCTCTCCTGATCATTTCCCCCATTTGCTGCCCGAAGGGCGAGATCGAAGAGGATACGAGCGAAGTGATGGGGCTTCCGGTCATGCGCCGCCGCCTGGTTGAGATCGTCGAAAAATTCCGCGCGACCGGCGACAATCACATCCACTACCTCGACGGGCTCAGGTTGATGGGCCCCGAAGACGTTCATCTTCTCCCGGACGGCCTGCATCCGAACGCCGAGGGCTACGAACTCTTGGGCCAACGCTTTGCGGAACTCGCGCCTGCTGAGTGGACAAGCGGTTCCCCCTCGCCCTCCGCCTCACAATGAAACAGCCCAACATCCTCATCACCAGCGCTTCGACACCATCGGGAGGCATGCTCCGCAACGGACACAGCCGCAAGGTGCTCACCCACGAGAACACGCTGCCCGCCGCCCTGCGCCACCTCGGCTACCAGACGTTCGGGATCGGCAGATCCGGGAGCGCGACCTTCCGTTTTTCGGCGATTCCTCCACGCCGTATTTCCCGACGATCCCGGCTTGAAATCTCCCCGCCGAACCCGACCTCAGCGAGGTAGTGGCGATTTATTTCAATCCGCTCGAATCCTACCTCTTCCACAGCCTCGAATGGGTGCAGTCGCTGATCGAGCACCGCCCGGGCGGAGAAACCGGCCTCCAAGAAATTGGTGCCTGGCAGAATGGTGCCGGCCGGTCGCAACAAAGATAGAGGGGTATCTTTGCCTCGGTTCTCGGAACCGAGGGAGCCGATCATTTCTTTCCGCATTTCGCTCGGTTCTGCCGAAAGATCGAAGACTTTTTTCTCACCGGAATCGCACCAATCTCCCCTTCCCGCCTCTACATAGACGAGCATGGAGACGGCCCTCTGCATGCATGCTTTGTCTGAACCCGGTGTCGCCCTGGCAACCCAGGAGTTACGGGTCCACCCTGATCGAGATGCTCCTAGTGATTACGGTGATCGCGATTCTGAGTGGTCTGATGATTCCAGCCTTCAACGGAATCGGGCAGGCCCGATCCCTAGAGAAAGCCCGAGGCGGTCACATTTAAAACCGCCGTCATTCAGTTTAACCAAAGGGGTGAAATGCGCGTGAGCCTGAACACAGACGAGAAGGGAGAGACGTTTTGATGATGATGCCGAGGGCAATATTCGGAAGAAGCGCCTGCATAAACCCGGCAGACGTTATCGGGCACCGGATGAAGAAAGCAATCCCGCCGCACGGAGAGCAGCTCCGGGAAAAATCCGGCGATCGCCGGGCATGATTGCGCTTTGCCTGACTCCGGCGGAATGATAATCGAAAGGGAGACTTTTCAACCATCTTATGAGCGACCTCACCCCCATCCTTACCGCCGCCACCCAATCCGGAAAACTCCTGGAGGTCGCCGCCAAAAATATCACCTCCCTGCTGGAAAATTCAACCTCTCCGATCGATGCCGCTTCGATTGGCGAATTGGTCGAGTCTGAGAATTGGACCGAACTCAATAATCGGTTTTTCCGCACCATTGCCTTTGGCACCGGGGGGCTCCGCGGCAAGACGATCGGAGCCACCGTCACCAGCGTCGAACAGGGCCAACCGCAACCGCTCGACCGCCCTGAGTTCCCCTGCGTCGGCACCAATGCGATGAATTTCACAAATATCAGCCGCGCCACTCAGGGGTTGGTCGCTTACGTGAAGGAATATTTTGCCACCACTGGCCAAAGCGGCAAACCGTCTCTGTGCATTTGCCACGACACCCGATTTTATTCTCGAGAGTTTGCCGAACTGGCCGCCCGAGTCATGACCGAAAATGGCTGCGATGCCTATTTGTTCGAAGGGCCCCGCTCCACCCCGGAGTTGTCCTATGCCGTCCGCCGCACGAACTCCCAGGCCGGGATCAACATCACTGCGAGCCACAACCCGCCGGCTTATAATGGCTACAAGGTCTATTTTGAAGATGGGGCCCAGGTCGTCGAGCCCCACGCCCGCGCCATCATCGCCAAGGTGGACGCCATCCGGGGTGCCCTGTACGAACCTGTTCCCGCCGACCAGCAAGGCGAGGTTATCGCCATGGGGGCCGAGATGGATGAGGCCTACATGAAGCGTCTAGCTACGTTGCCCATGGACCCTGAAATCATTCTTCGCGAAAACGGGCTCAAGATTGTCTATACCCCCCTCCACGGGGTCGGCGGCATCATCATCAAACCGATGTTGTCCCGACTTGGTTTCCAATGTCAGGGCGTCAAGGAACAGGAAGTGCCCGATGGCCGCTTCCCCACCGTCAAGTCGCCCAACCCCGAAAATGCCGAAGCTCTGACTATGGCGGTGAAACTGGCCAACGAGACGGAGGCCGATCTCGTTATCGCCACCGATCCTGATGACGACCGCATGGGCATCGCCGCCCGGAATGCGGCTGGAAAGATGGCCCTCCTGACCGGCAATCAAATCGGGTCCCTGATGGCTTGGTATCGGGTGAAAATGCATTTTAAAAATGGCATCCTCAATGAGAGCAACTGCCATCGGGGCGTCATCATCAAGACCTTCGTGACGACGGATCTTCAGGCCGCTATCGCGGAAAAATCCGGCCTCCGCTGCGTCGAGACGCTGACCGGTTTCAAATACATTGGGGAAAAACTCCGCCACTACGAAGAGGCCATCCCCGCAGGCCTGCGGAAAGATTACCGAAAAATGTCCGAGGAGGAGACCCGCCGCCTCCGGTTGGAACATTCCTCGCTTTACGTCTTCGGCGGGGAAGAAAGCTACGGGTACAGCGGATCCGATTTTGTCCGCGACAAGGATGGCAACAGCGCCGCCGTCATGATCTCGGAAGTCGCCGCCTACGCCAAGTCCCGACACCTCACCCTCATCAGCCTGATGGATGAGATTTATCAGGAGTTTGGCTATTATTTAGAGCGCGGAGAATCCCTCACCATGGACGGCGCCGAGGGTGCGGCCCAAATCAAAAAACTTGTCGATTCCTACGCGGCCCATCCTCCCGAGTCCCTCGACGGCACCCCAGTGGACCATTTGCGCAATTTCGCTACCGACGAGATCTTTGACTCCGAAGGCGTCCGCATCCCGCCCGAAGCCATGCTCATGATCACGCTGACCGACAAACGCCGCATCGCCGTGCGTCCGTCTGGGACCGAGCCCAAAATCAAATACTATCTTTTTGCGTCGGAGCTCCCGGCGAAAGGCGCTTCTTTCTCCCTCGAGGAACTCGCCGCAGCCAAACCCCGGGTGGCCGAATCCCTTGAACGTCTTTGGCAGGCCCTTAAAGCCGACGCCTCCCGACGGCAGCGCTGACGGCTCACTCCCACCGGGAATTGGTATCAGTTCGGTTCCAGACGGGCCGCAAGTTGAGCCGGAGAGAGAATGCGTCGGCCATCTTCGAAGGGCTTCCCATCGGGCAAGGTGGAACTTGCCCCTCCCCGATTTCCCCCACCCTCAATTTGAACCCGTCCAGCTAAGAAGCCACGGCGTGACGGGCGGCAAAGAAACGTTCCATCCGGAAATTCAGGTCGTCGTAAAAACTTTTTTTCATCATCTCCAAGGCCACCAGTTTTTCCGGGTTTCCGGCCCGGGCCGCTTCTTGTTCCATCAGAAGGGTTTCATGGAAGGCCTTTTCCATCTCAATGAGTGAGCTGAGAAACTCGCGGGCGGCGCGAGTATGTTCCACTCCATCAACGAGGGCATCTTCCAGAGGCTTATTCCGGGTCACGGCCACGAGATTTCCGGCCGCCAGTTGGCCCATATAACGGTGGTGACTGGTGAGAAAGGCGCCATGTTCGGAATCATAGCGGACTTCGTCCCGGTCGAGGAGGCGATCATAAGGACCCGGCTTGCAAAAAAACTTGAGCATGAGCGGAATCGTGTCCACGAGAATGAAAAGCAACGTGAGGACGGCATAGGTCCCCATGGCGAATTTTCCGCCGTCCTTCCCGGTCTGGAAGAGTTGATGGAGGGCAAGCGTCTGGGTGAGAATGTCGCGGCGAGGTTCCGCATTCAACGCCTCAATGCGGGCGGTCTCCTCCGCACCGAGCCGTTCGAGATTCGTCTGCACATTGCGCATTTCTCCCAGGCGGGCATCAATTTGCTGCCGAAGCGTGTCCCGAATTTCATTTTGTTGGCCCACGAATTGCCCTGCCTGGTCTTGTTGGACTTTCTCCCTGAGCGCGGCCACCCGAGCATCTTCCGCTTTTTGCAGTTCGGACCGGGCAGCCAAACCGGTTTGAAAATCCGCCGTGGTCGCGGCGGCGGTTTCCCTGAGTTGGGACTGGAGAGCCGATTTTTCCACGCTGAGGTGGTCGAGCAGTCCGCCCAACCGGGTCGCTTCGGTCCGTCGCCAGGCGAGTTGGTCATCTTGAATCGAGCGGGCGCGGGGCCCCAGTCCGACAATGCCACTGCGCTGTCCGTTGACTTCCCGTTCGAAATCCGTTTGCCACTGGGAGAGCTCGGTCTGGACCTTGATGTATTGCGGTGAGAGGGTGGCGATCTCTTTTTCCACCGTGGCCAAGCGGGCTTGATTGGAGGCATTGGCGGCTGCGACCGCCTTTTTCAATTCGGCTTGATCCTCGATCGTTAAACCGGGGGCTGGTCCCTCAGTCATTTGGGCGCTGACCAAAAACTTCGCGTCAAAGCTCTCATTCCATTTTTCCCGCTGTTTGGAAATGGCGTCCTCAATGTTGGCGACGCGCAGAGTCATGGCCTCACGGTCTCGTTCGAATTCTCCCCGAATCCCTTGGACCTCCACCGCCCGGGCTTTCTCGATCACCGAAGTGATCGTGTCCCGGAAGAGCAACAACACCAGAGGGTGCGCGATGGTCATACCCATCAAGATGGCGACAAAAAACCGAAGAATGAATTGCCCGAATTTTCGCGGAAACGACAAAAACGGCCGGTAGCTGGCTAATAGGGCCCGGTCGATGGCCAAGATGATAAAGGCCCAAACCGCGGCAACGGGAAAAATGACCGCGTAGTTCGACGTCAGAGTGGAAATCGCATAGGCGCAGGCAATAAAGGCAAAAAGACAGGGCACGAGAACGGTCGCCCCGAAGGCCACGTATTTGCGTTGTTCCCAACCCGGACAGGTCTCTAGGGTCTCGGTGCCGGCCCCGGAGAGCCAGAAGAAGGTACGTTTAAAGGAGGGACGGTGCGGCATGAAGTCGGAAAGTAGTCACTTATTGACGGAAAGGCAAATTCTCTGCCTGCCCGAGCCACGAATCAAGCGATTCGTCAAACGCTCAGAACCACCGGGTCCACCGCGAAAGCACCGCCCGGTGACGGGCGACAAAACTATAAATGGTTTCCGCCGCCCAAGCACCGCCCGGGACTTTCTGATAGATCCACCAGGCCAGACGCCCGTACCAAACCGAGGTCGCCAGGGCCAAAAAGACCGCCTGGGCTCCGGACGCTCGCGACCCATCGGATCCAATCCACTGCACGGCAGAGGAAAGCTGCTCCGGCAAAAGCTCAGGAAAGCGCGGTCCTGCGGATTGGGAAGACTCATACTGAACCCGGTCGCCGGTAATTGCCTTCAACTGCCCAATCCATCGGCAACAAAACCGGCATTCGCCATCATAGATCAGGAGAGGTTTCGTCATGCCCCTCTCATCATTCGCTGCCAAGGACGTCCTCTCAATAAAAAACGTCGCCGACAGAAATGCACTTGAAATGCACTTGAAAGTTGAACCTTTGGACAGGAACGATGATGGTGGACGGCTTGTGACCATTCTCGACCGACTCGAACACCACCTTTCCCGTTTCGCCATTACCGGCCTCATTCGCTACGTCGTGGCCTGTAACGCCATGGTTTTCGTGCTCTATCTGGCCCAGCCCGAAATCCTCGCTTGGCTTGCGCTCTCCCCACAACTCATCCTCGAGGGGCAGGTCTGGCGTCTCGTGACCTGGATCTTCATCCCCAACACCACCAGCCCGATCTTCATCATTTTTTTCCTCATGTTTACTTGGTGGCTGGGGGAAATGCTCGAATCGACCTGGGGCACTTTTCGCCTCAACCTTTACTATCTCCTCGGCATGGCCGGATGCACGGTGGCGGCCTTTCTCTTCGGAGCCAGCGGGGCCAACTTCATCCTCTCGCTGTCACTCTTGCTCGCCCTGGCCACTCTGGCACCGGACCAGGAGATTCTCTTTTTGTTTTTTCCCCTCAAACTGAAATGGGTCGCCTGCCTCAGTTTGATTTACCCTTGGGGATTTCTCTTCGTCACCGAGGGATTCGGGATGCAAATCATGATCGCGATCTGCCTCCTCAACTATTTCCTCTTTTTCGGACCAAGTCTGTTTCGGGAAATGCGCCAGACCAACCAGGTCGCCACGCGTCGGGCCCGTTTCGAGGCGAACAAAATCACCGACGAGAGTCTCCACAAGTGCGCGACCTGCAGCATTACGGAGATCACCCACCCCGAAGTGGATTTTCGCGTGGCCGGAAACGGCCATGAATATTGCGTCGAACACCTCCCGTCCTCTGGATAATCAGCATCCGAAGACACTTCCCCCATGACTCGTCGTTCCTACCTCTTTCTCGCTGCTGCGGCAGCGGTAGCGATTCTTCTCGCGCTGGTGGAATGGAAGATGGGCCGGTCGCCTTTAGGCCCAGATGGCCAATTTGGCTGGTGGACCAGCAACATCTGGAGCGACGCCTGTTCCCAACGTGTAGCTGACGCCTACGCCTTCTCTCACATCATTCACGGGATGGCCTTCTTCGGTTTTCTCTGGCTGGTGGCTCGTCGTCTTCCCGTTTCTGCGAGGTTTTTCATTGCGGTTCTGATCGAGGCGGGCTGGGAACTGCTGGAGAATTCTCCAATCATCATCAACCGATACCGCGAAGCCACCATGGCCCTCGGCTATAGCGGGGACAGCATTCTCAACTCCGTCAGCGATCTCCTCATGATGTCGCTCGGATTCTTCCTCGCCTGGCGACTCCCGCTTTGGGTTACTCTTCTAGCCATCGCCGTGATGGAGATCGGCTGTCTCCTCTGGATTCGCGACAACCTCACGCTCAACATCATCATGCTCGTCCACCCGATCGAGGCAATTAAGACTTGGCAGATGGGGGCCGCGCCCACACCGTGATCAAATCGCGGATTGCGGATTGAATCGCGCCATCGGGTCCGAGGGTGGCGGCTTTCACCGGACAGACATTGGCCGAAAAAAATATATTCAGGTGCCCTCCGCAGATCAAGATGACGGTCTGGTGGGGGAATTCCTTCCTGGCTCCCTTCTTCTGCACTCTCAAGGTCAGCCAGGATCGCAATGGCACAGGGGAGGGAAAGACCCACATCCTCACCATGTCCGGTTTGAGACTCCCCTTCCGCTCGACAAGCTTCACCCGCACCAGGAAGATCTGAATAGACCCTGCGCACTAAAATGCATGAAAAGTGTTGTCCATTCTATTGATTGCCGGGTGACGATATTCCTTTTTTGAAAGCCGGGTGGTGTCGAATGATGGAACCGGATTTGTTTGATTCCAATAGGGACGTTTCACGAACCCGAGCGCTCCTTGCCCGGCGGATGACCCCAAAAACGTCGATAGATCTTTGAGAAATGCAACGCCCCCCGGTAACCGCAGGCGTCAGCAATCTGCTTTAGCGGCCAATCCACATCATGTAACAGGAAGCGGGCATGACGGAGTCGAAGCTGCTCAATGTGCCTTTGAGGCGGGCATTGCATCGCCTCCACAAACAGCGTGCGAAAATAGTTTCGGCTCATTCCCGCTTCTCGATAGAGACGCACCAGAACGTCTTTCTCGGTAAAATGGTCGCCAAGCCATCTCAGCATGATTTTCACCTTCGGGTGGATCGGTCGGGGCGCTTCCCGCTCTCGTGTGAATCCGGTCTTCCGCCCGAATCGAGTATCTTCGCTCTTCTGAAGGAAGCGCAGTATCATGGCCTTAAGTTCGACTTCGAGAAGCATAAGGGCCCAAGCTTCGTCCGATAGCTTCTCCTGCTTCTGAAGATTGAGGAGTTCCTGGTATTTTTCGCGCTCCCGAGCGAATTCCGATCGCGTAAGCGTCCGAAGTCGGCAATTGGACCAGCCGCTCTCCTTTCCCATTTCGTCGAATTCGCACCAGACAATTTCACATGGTCCGTCACAGGGCACGGACCAAACCCGGCGGGTCCAGGCGGGAACCAAAAACTGCATTCCTGCCACCATCCGAGTTGATCGACCCTCGATGGTGTAGTCCAACTTCCCCTTTAGAATCAGAATAAGACGGTTGGTGGTGATAATTTCATCCTGCACCGCCGGACCAAGAGGAAACACTTGCCGCCGACCTCCTATTACCTGAAGCGGACTTCTTAACCACCGCACGGCAAGCTCATTCATTGATTCACCCATACCTTGAGACGTTTGACCTTAACCCGTCTTCGCGGACTGGAGGCAAAAAACAACTATGTTCAGGCTTCCAAGGCCCGCAAACCCGCTATTTTACAGGGGTTCAGGTTTCAAAAGGGCCTGTAGTGCCGACCTACCCCCTTGCGGAATTTTCGGAAGTGGTGATGTAATGGATTCATGTTTC
>Ga0105052_10002800_pt1 | contig 20891 bp, 22 predicted proteins | sample FRY03_FD_78094 | JGI IMG/M metagenome (GOLD analysis project Ga0105052, IMG submission 78094) | Freshwater microbial communities from Lake Fryxell liftoff mats and glacier meltwater in Antarctica - FRY-03 | ecosystem: Environmental > Aquatic > Freshwater > Ice > Glacier meltwater ... | reverse complement strand
GCTGTGACCAGCGAATGAGCAGATATCTGGGAGGAGATTTTACTGCATGGGTCAGGAGGAAAGACGTATTGCAAGTGACCTTAGGCAAGTGTTTTTTTCTGAATAAATATTTAATATACGATACCTTCCACCACGCTGTAAACCACGGCATAATTACGTGGAAAAAAATTCTCAACTGCGGAATTCGCGGTTCAGGGCAGCGCGCGTGCACGGCCTCGCCGAGGCGGGTTTTCATAAGCGTGGAGCGGCGGGAGAATGACCAATGACGGAGCGGAGGCGTGATGGAAAGGGGCAGGGGCTAGGGAATGCGCGCCTGCGCCAGGTCCTGCCCTATAGCGGACGATGTGACATACCCAAGACGGACGCTTTGCCTCATCAGCGCACCCGTTGCCGTCAGCAGAGCGTCCGGCTGCAAGCGCGGCGGATGGCAGGCAAAAGCCTGGTGCTGCGGGGGAGTGGGGATCATGGGCGCGCGTTGTGTCAGGCCAGTCCTGGCGCACTTTATTGCCCCCCTTCATGGTCGAACCCGCGAAGAAGAGAAAATCCGGCACGACATCCGGCAGAGAGATTCAGCCGATTCATTGCAAGGTTATAGCAGCGAGTTTGCCACTCGCAAGAAACTTCCTCACATAAACTTCCTCACGGATTAACAGGATTGTCAGCGGGCGGTGCCTCTCATAGATATACCGCGCGCCATCAGGCTTTGGGAAAACCGGGTTTTTCTCCAGCATGTGTTTTTGTTATCGACTGAGGCGAACGAATGAATTATTAATTAGTTAATTCCTGCTTCCAACCTGGCGGGGATGGCATCGCGGGTGATCCTCACAGCACTCTCGATCTCACGGGCAGGACGCAGCGCCACCCGCACTGAGAAGCCGTCTATAGTCACGCCCCTGCCAAAGCTGCCGTCGGGATCAGCACGAATGGGTGAGACACCTCACGACCGAATTTTAGGGCAGCGGAGCAGCGGCGAGACACCTCACGACGGAATTTTGGGGCAGCGGAGCAGCGGCGAGACACCTCACGACGGAATTTTGGGGCAGCGGAGTAGCGGCGGCACACCTCACGACGGAATTTTAGGGCAGCGGAGTAGCGGCGAGACACCTCACGACGGAATTTTAGGGCAGCGGAGCAGCGGCGAGACACCTCACGGCCGAATTTTGGGGCAGCGGAGCAGCGGCGATGCACCTCACGACCGAATTTTAGGGCAGCGGAGCTGCGGCGATGCCCCGCAGGACGGATTTTTCAGGCACCGCGGCCTCAACAAGCCCTGACAAAATGAAAATCGCTTATTTCGACTCCTGGATACGCTGGGATAATCCTAATCTCAGATGAGGCAATAACTCGTATATACTTGAGCCGGGCGATCCTGGATACATCAGTCAAACTACTACAACACATCAGAAAGGCCAAGAAAATATGAGCAACAATGCAATTCCCAAAAACAACAAGGTCATGCTGGCCTTGGGCGAAGACTGCTTCGACGGCTGTGTGGCCGCCGAGGACGAAGTGGACCTGAAGATGGTCCGCCAGGGTGATCTGGGAGGCGGCCCCGAAGGGCAGATCGTGGTGGGCTGAGTGCGGTGGTTCGCGGTTCAGGGCAGCGCTGAGACCGCCAGCCGGATGAAGCGCCGACCGCCGCTGCTCATCGGCAGGGCGTCCCGCACGATCAGCGCCTCCGCCGTGTCCTGCACCACCACGGTGTGGCCCGCGCCGGCGTGCCACTGCACCAGATCACCCGACACTTCGACGGTGTAGGCCACATCGGCACGCCGCAGACGGCGGGGGATGCTCAGCGTGAGGAAATTGTCCGTGCTCACGCTGGTCAGGCTGCCTGCCGGGACCTGACCGGGGAGCGCTGCGGTGTTGGCGTCCAGAGCCAGGGCGTATTTGATCAGATTGGGCAGGCGGTCGGCGGAGTTCACCGCTGTGTCAGCGCCATAGGTAGTGCGCCAGTCCGGCAGGGTGGCGGGGAGCTGCCCGCTGAGCGTTAGATTCCACGTCACGGCTTCATTGAGCAGGCCGCTGGGGTCCAGCCGCACAAAGGGCGTGGGATCCTGCACGGTGGCGGTGATGGTGTGAGAGCCATTGCCGATGAAGTCCGACAAGCGGCTGAAAGAGACGGCGGTCTCGCCAGACTGTGGCACGCCATCGACCTGCCAACTGACCTGCAAGGCGACGCCGCTGGAGGGAGCCTTGGGCGTGACCTGAAAACTGAGTGCCGAGGGTGCGACCACGCTGGCGGAAGTGGCGGCGGGTGCAAAGCCTGCCAAGGGGCTGACGCGCGTGTAATACTGCAACACGAACTGCTCGCGGTTCACCTGACCGCAGGGGCGGTTCAGGGAGCGCATCAAAGAATTGTTGTGCGGACGATACTGGCCCGAAGTGCGGTACATGGAGCCTTCAAACAATCCCGCCAAGGCATCATAGGTGGAGGTTTCGGGCGTGGGCACCGGGGTGGTAGCACCGATCCAGTGATTCCAACGAATCAATGCCCGGGTGGTCTGGGCGGTGTTGTTGGGCTTTTCGGCGGGCGTGTAGATGAGATACTCGGTGTCGTATTCATCCGCCAGCAGAGCGAAAGAATGGCCGATCTCGTGCTCCACCACGGCGGCGCTGGAGGCATGAACGGAGGCCACGGAAATCCCGCCACCTGCCCCGCCATACTTGGTGTCATTGACGATCACGACCGGCACATCGTATTCCGGCACATGGGTGTTGAGGAGGCTGGAGGCTCTGGATGAACCGCCGGAGCCGAGGGTGAGAAGCTGGGCCACCGAGGGCGTGTTGAAACCGGCGTTGAAGTAGGTGTCCCGCGTGCCGTTCACACCGCTGGTGGTGCCATTGTCACAGCCGCTCTGATTGGAGGCGATCTCGAGGCGATACACATTGCAGTAGCTGCGGTACTGCTGCCAGGGCTCCTTGCTGAAGAGGAAATTGACCGCGTTGGTCACATGCGTGGCGAAATTGGGCATGTCCGCTGTGGTGTAGCCTTCGGAGAGGAAGACGAGATTGATGCGCTCTGAGCGCGGGCCGTTGTTCTGGACGGTGAACAAGGTGGCGGTCTGCGCCGCCGCGCTGCCCTGCACGAGCAGTGCCAAGCCGAGGGCAAGCAGCAGCGAACGAGGATTCATGGGGGAAGCGGGATCGAAACGAGGAGCTGGCCGAGGGGCTCGACCTCCAGGCCGACGGGCTGTGACCCGGCCAGGCGATAAATGTTCACCCATTTCGCCCCCGGTGTCGGCGGCAGGCGCACCTGCAGCATCACGTCGTCCGTGAGCTTGAGCCTGGCGGCCTGGGGGGTGCCGTCTGGGGTGGTGACGTTCGGGTCCAGCACCACGCAGGGCTCGTCTGGTGCCATGGTGGTCTCCTGCGCCAGCACGTGCATCTGGGCATCCAGCACACGGATGCACCACATGCCAGGACGCCATGCCAAGGGGCCGCGCCGACGGTGGAAATCGCCGACCAAGCGCTCGGTGCCCGCCAGTGTGACGACGCCGCCTTTCAGCACAAAGCGGTAGGCCTGCATCTCCGTATTGCCGCTCTTGGGGACATAACCGGCCAACACTGGTGGGGGTTGTTCTTCAGCGGGTGGCATGGCGGGTTTCACCGGGGGTTGGGGCAGCGGCGGGGGGCTTTGCCTCACGGCGAATTCCGGCAGCCGTCTTGGTTCTGGCGGAGGCACGTCAAGCAGCCACACACAACACCGCCAGTGCCAGCAGCACCAGCAGGATCACCAAAGGCTTCGGAGTTCGTATCATGGACGTGCCCGCATCCTATCAACACGGCCTGCGCTTGTCATTCATTCTCTACGTTTCAGATCCACCCACGCCAGTGATAGACCCAGCTACCGACGATCTCATGCGCCCAGGTTCTGAAAGTCTCGAATCCCTGGGAATGCGGCAGGTGCAGCCAGTGCTGGTCACCCAGGTGGGTCCGACTGCTGAGGTAATTGCAGGGCACGGGTATGACGCTGACACCGACTTTGCGGAAGACCGCCAGGGTGCGTGGCATGTGGCTGGCGCTGGTGACGAGCAGAAGATTTTTGAGGCCGCGCTGCTGCATCAGAGCAGCGGTTTTGACCGCTTCATCATGAGTGTCACTACAGACTCCGAGGCTGTGTAGATCGGTCTTCACCGTGGCGTGCTCACGGAGGTAGTCGCACACGGCATCCGCTTCGGAAAACAGGCGGCCCTGATGCGGGTAACCGCCGCCGCCCAGAATCAGCAGCGGGGCCTTGCCCGCTGCGGCCAGGGTCAGCGCCGTGCTGACCCTGTCGGCACCTGACTTCAACCGAAAACCGACGGGCTCCGACAAGGAGGGCTCGATGCCGCCGCCAAGGCAGAGAATGGCATCGGCATGGGGAAGCTGCGCCAGCGCCACTTGGGGAATTTGATTCTCCAGCCCCGCAAGCAGGACAGAGGCTAGCGGCGTGCAGGTCATGCCCGTCAGGATCAGCCAGGACAGACCGGGCAGCCACAGGCCCTCCCGGCGGCGTTGGATGAGCATGCGCAGCAGCCAGATGCCGAGCAGCAGCCAGATCAAGCACAGTGGCTGGGCGAGGTGAAGGGCCGTTTTCAAGATCGTGGTCATCCGTGGAAGCTACGACGGTTTTGTACTTTTCTGCAACTGCGACGATGAGGAAGGCGCTCGCCGGAATCCATGCACTCATGAGTGGCAATCAACGGGGGGCGGCCTATTTTCGGCGCGAGCATCGGCGCACAACGGCCCTGCGGACACGCGTTTGAAACGTCCTTCCATCCCTCTTTTCGGTTTATCGGCCCTGCTGGTCCTGGCGTGCAGCCTGCTTTTCGTGCCCCTGCCGGCGGAGTGGTCTGCGGGCTGGCGGGGCGAATGCCTGAACCGGCTGCATGCGCCGCTGATGGGCGCTTGCCTGGTGCTGATCGCCGCACTGTTCCACCTCTCGGGATGCCCGAGGGGAGCGAGCCTGAAAAGAGCCGCTGTATCGGCAACGGGGATGGCCGTGCTGGTGGAACTCGTTCAACCGTGGTTCCATCGCACGGCGAGCCTGGAGGATTTGGGCTGGGGAATGGCGGGGGTGCTGGCCGGAGTGCTCTGGATGGGAGCGGGGCTGCTCAAAGCTGCATGGACAAGAGCCATGCTACGACTGCTGGCGGTGATCTGCGTGCTGACTCCTCCGCTCGAATGGCTGGCACAAGCCGCCCTGGCCAGAGCGGAGGCGGACAGACTATTTCCCGTCCTAGCCGGTGTCTCGAAGACTCAGCGGCGACTCTTTTGGTCCATCGGGCCGGGGAATAGAGTTTCGGATCACCCCGGAGAGGACCCAGACGAAATGATCCTCGCCCGCGATCCTGACCATGCCGCCAGCGTACATCTGAACACGCTTGGCCGTGACTGGAACGGCTTCAGCGGCCTGGAGATCGACGGAACCCTGGAAGCCCCGTCTGCGGTGGAGATCGGAGTGAGGGTGGATTTGGACGATGCCGAGGGAAGACGCCTTCGCGTCGGAGGAAGGATGCAACCTGGACGAAGCCGGATTCAGATCGTGTGGCCCCATGGCAATCTGCCGCGAAAAGTGCGGCAGTTGGTGGTCTTCCTGGCAGCTGAAGATCCACCGGCCCGGCTGTGGCTGCATGAATTGCGCCTGATACGGAACAAGAATGCAAGCGGTCCTTGAATCAGTGGTCGATGCCGTTACCGGCAGGATCGCATGGCAAAAAAAGACGGGCTGCCGGTTTACAAGCGACCGCGAGCGCTCAATAGACAAACCACACTGGTTTTCCCTCAGTCTCACAAGATAAAACTTTCATGAACATCTCTGTTTTTGGCCTCGGATACGTTGGAGCCGTCACCGCCGCCTGTCTGGCCCGAGCGGGGCATCGCATCATCGGCGTTGATCTGCATGGGGCGAAGGTGGACGCCTTTAACCAAGGGATCTCTCCCATTGTGGAGCCGGAGTTGGACGAGTTGTTGAAGTCTGGCAGTGCGAATGGGCAGATCACAGCCACCCTGGATGCCGGCGAGGCTGTCATGAGTTCCGATGCCAGTATCATTTGCGTGGGCACGCCTTCTCTGCCCTCCGGCAGTCTCGACTTGAACTATGTGCTGCAAGTGGCGGCCCAGATCGCCACCGCTTTGAGGACCGGGGCCAAGAGCCACGTCATCATCTTTCGTAGCACCATGCTCCCTGGAAGCACGCGCAAGATCGTCGGCGATGTGTTTGCCGCCCTTCAGCAGACCGGGCGGCTGCAGATCTACTACTGCCCCGAATTTCTTCGCGAGGGGACGGCGGTCAGCGACTTTCAGGATCCTTCCCTTGCCGTCATCGGCACCGAAGACGGCTCCACTCCGCCGCCGGCGGAGATCGCCGAACTTCTCGGTGGCAAGCCCGAACTACTGCGCTGGGAAGGTGCCGAGATGATCAAATACACCTGCAACTATTTCCATGCGCTCAAGGTGGGCTTCGCGAACGAGATCGGTCGGCTGAGCAAACAACTGGGCGAGGACGGCAAGCGCGTGATGGACGTCATCTGTCAGGACACCAAACTGAACATCTCCCGTTACTACATGCGGCCAGGCGCACCGTTTGGCGGCTCCTGCCTGCCAAAGGATGTCTCTGCCCTGCAAGCCTTTGTGCGCCAGCAGGGCATGTCCCTGCCGCTGCTCGAAAACACGCTGGCGACCAACTCGGCGCATCAGCAATTGTTTGTGCAGTTGATTGAGAGCAAGCAGAAGCGCCGCATCGGCTTTCTGGGACTGGCCTTCAAGGCGGACACGGACGACCTGCGCGGCAGTCCGCTGGTGGCGGCGGCGGAAACGCTGATCGGGCGCGGCTACACGATCAGCATCTACGATCCGCAGATCAATCTCTCCCGCCTGATCGGCGCGAACGAGCAGCAGATCCAGCAGCGCATGCCGCACCTAGCCCAGCTCATGCAGCCCACGGCCAACGAGGTGCTGCAAAACAGTGAAGTGATCGTGATCTCACAAAAGTGCGCGACGCTCGACACTCTGCTGCCGGATGTGCGTGCGGATCATCAGGTGATCGACATCAATGGCTGGGAAGACTTGCAGCGTCTGCCGTGGCAATACGATGGCATCTGCTGGTAGCCAATTCATTAGACGTCCTGTGTGTGGCATAAAGCAAGGCATCCTAAGGTATCAGCGAATGCCTGACTTCTCGACGAGCCTGCCCTGAAGGAAACCCAAGTCGCCTGTGGCACGCAAAAAATCACTCCCCATGCATCTGATGCCATATTCGGAAAGTTTCTCTTCAGGGCACCTCTGGATAGCCCGCATTTCTCACACCCCATGGGGCTTTGCGGCATTTTGAGGGGCCTTTGGGCGAGCGGATGCCTCGGCTGGAGTTTACGCGCTCGGAAACAGTGTCGGCGCTGGCTTTTTCCGCTCGGTCCAGTGCTGCTGACACCACTTTTCTACCGCGCTCGCCGCGCGCGGGCATGGACTTTCCTGGCACTTGCTCGCACTCGCCTCGTTGCCTTCAACTCAACGCTCGTAGCCTTCCGGGTAGAGCCGCCCGACAACGGACGGCTCTACCCGGAAGTCTAAACCAAAGGCCCCACCTAAGCGTCGCAATGGTCGGAGGAAAAACGCCCTTGAGCTGGTGGGTATCATTTCCGTGCTCGTGCTGATGCTGGCTATTACCGGCTGGTATGTCTTCCAACTCTTGCGCTGGGAATCCTGGGCCGCATGGTGTGAGACGGACTGGCCGACTTTCAAACAAGGACGTTCACCACTGCCCGTGGTGATGCGTGCGGTCGCCAGTGAGAGCGGCTACTACAACTACGAGTTCAGCAACAGCGTGCTCGGCATTGCCATGGCGAATCTCATTGGTGTGCCGCTGCCACACAAACTGCCAGACGGCATGCCGCTGCCCGCCATCAAACCAGTGGGTTCAAAATCGTTTGTCACCGTGCGGCTGCGCTTTCCGGTGAACCCCCAGTCCGACCACTGCGTGAGGATCACGGATCTGCTGGCGGGTCGCTGGGTGCTGTTTCCCGACGAGGAGAAGTGAGCAGACCAAGAACTGGCAAGCGTTTTGCCGTGCCGTATTGCATTGCGCGACACTTCGGTTTAGAAACTTGCGCACCATGTCCGACCTCACCCCTGATGAACTGCGCCGCTATGCGCGGCACCTGGCGATTCCCGAATTCGGGATCGAGGGGCAGCGCAGGCTGAAGGCGGCGCGGGTGCTGTGCATCGGGGCAGGGGGGCTGGGATCGCCGATCACGCTGTATCTGGCGGCGGCGGGTGTCGGTGGGCTGGGATTGGTGGATGCGGATGTGGTGGAGGTGACGAATCTGCAGCGGCAAATCCTGTTTGGGCAGAAGGACATCGGGCGCAGAAAACTGGACGCGGCGCGGGAGCGGCTGGTGGATCTCAATCCGCATCTTGAGGTGCAGCTTTACCCCGAGCTGTTCAATGCGGAGAATGCGATGCGCATCGCGGCGGACTATGATGTGATCATTGACGGCACGGATAACTTTCCCACGCGTTACCTGAGCAATGATGTGGCCGTGTGGCTGCGCAAGCCGAATGTGTATGGCAGCATCCTGCGCTTTGACGGGCAGGTGGGTGTGTTCGCGCCGCATCTGGGAGCGCCGTGCTACCGCTGCATGTGCCCGCAGCCGCCGCCGCCGGGTTTGGTGCCGTCTTGTGCCGAAGGCGGTGTGCTCGGCGTGTTGCCGGGCCTGATCGGCACCATGCAGGCGCTGGAGGCGATCAAGCTCATCACCGGCATCGGTCAACCGCTGCTGGGGAAGCTTTTGCATGTGGATACTCTGAGCATGCGCTTCCGCACGCTGACTTTGCGCCGTGATCCTGACTGCCCCGTGTGCGGCGACGAGCCAACCATCACTGAACCCATCGACTACCAGGGCTTTTGCGGCATCACTGCCGCGCCCGCTGTTCCCACCATGACCGTCCACGAACTCAAAGACCTCCGCGATGCCGGAGATACGCATTTTCTGCTCGATGTGCGTGAGCCGCATGAGCAAAGCATCTGCCGGATTGCTGGCGCGGTGCTGATCCCGCTGGGCGAGCTGGAAAGCCGCACGGGCGAGATTCCGCGTGACCGCCGGGTGCTGGTGCATTGCAAGAGTGGTGGGCGCAGCGCCCGTGCCGTCAGCCAATTGCGTGCGCTCGGCTTTGCGGACGTGTGGAACGTGTCCGGCGGCATCATCTCCTGGGCGCGTGAGATTGACCCCTCAATGGCAGAGTATTAAAACAACACCCGCATGATGACTGACGAATGGCTGGAGGATTTTTTGCCGCTGCTGCGCTGCCCGGACACGCGGCAGCCGCTGCGGCGTGCGACGGCGGCGGAGTGTGAGCAGCAGCAAGTCACCGCAGCGCTGGCGACGCAGGATGGCACGCGGATTTTTGTCATCGACGACGGCATCCCGATTTTACTGCCCAGGCAGTGATGCCAGCGGCTCGTTGTGCAGCGCCGTGGTGAGCACCTGCTCCGCGTGGGTAATGGGCAGGGAGTAATGGCCGTCCATTTCGGACCAGTGAGTGATGGCCTGGGGCATCAGCCCGGCGAGGCGTTCGGTGTAGGTCCAGGCGATGTTGCGGTCTTGTTTGCCGTGCCAGAAATGGATGGGGAAGTTGAGCTGACTGACTTCAAAGCCCCACTCGTTCAGGTAGATGTCCGCATCGGCGATGACACTGCGGGGGCCGCGATTCAGCGCGGCCAGCGTGGCATCACGGACGACGTCATAAATGCCTGGCAGCAGCAGCACGCGGCGGTCCTGCTCTCCCAGCAGCTTCATGAGCCAGCGCAGTGGGGCTTTTTGTGGTGTCCCTTTCGCGACCATGCCGCCGAGGCGCAGCACCATGCCCAGCACGGTGGGCAGGTAATGGCGCAACTGGATCATGAAGCGGTAAAGCCAGAACATCTCGCGGTCGCCGAGGAACTTCAGTGGGGGGCGCCGCAGATGATGGAGGCGGAGAGCAGGCGCTTGGGCAGTTTGAGCGCGGTGATCAGCACATACGGCCCGCCGCCGGACCAGCCGATGACGTGGTAGTTGTCCGCGCCGACATGCGCGGCGAGCTGAGTCAGGGTGTCCGGCCAGTCCTGTAGGGTGCGGTTCTTTTGGAAGTCGGACAGGCCAATGCCGGGGCGGTCCGGGCAGATGAGGCGCAGGCGGTGCTGCTTAGCTAGGTCGTCAAACAGCAAGCCCTGAATGCGGGAGGACGGCCAGCCGTGGAAATAGAACGCCACCTCGCCACGCGGGTCGCCATACTCCGCGTAGCCGAGGGTGAGGCCGTTCGCGAGGGTAAAGGTGTGATCTGGCATGCGGGCGCGAAGTGTGGAGTTTCAATGCGTGCCTTCAAGCGCCACTTCCCCCAGCAGCGGATTGCTTTTCGGGATTCGATAGCCGCTTAGGCTGAATTGTTTCACCGCTTTCTCCTGCAGGTGCGCCACTGCTTCATCGACTGAATCGGTCCATTTGATCAAATCGAGATCCTCAGGGCTGATGGTGATCTTATGGCTCATGCTTGCCATGAACAGGCGCATCTCGGACCAGAAATCACTGCCCATGATGACGATGGGGAAGCTCTTGAGCTTCTTGGTCTGGATGAGCGTCAGTGCCTCAAACATCTCATCCATCGTGCCGAAGCCCCCGGGCATGATGATGAATCCATAGCTGTATTTGATAAGCAGCGTCTTGCGCACGAAGAAATGCTCCATCGTCACCCAGCGGTCGAGATATGGATTGTGATCCTGCTCAAAAGGCAGCCGGATGTTGCAGCCGACGCTGCGTCCGCCAACATCTTTTGCGCCACGATTGGCGGCTTCCATGATGCCAGGACCGCCGCCGGTGAGAACGGTGAAGCCCATTTTTGCAATGGCCGCTCCCATGGCGCGGGCCAGCTTGTAGTAGGGATGAGCTTCTTCGAAGCGGGCCGAGCCGAACACGGTGATGCACGGTCCGACGAAATGCAGTGCACGAAAGCCGTTCAGAAAATCAAACCCGACGCTGAATAGCAACTTTAGATCATGCAGGCGGCGGTTCGGGCCGCTAAGCAACGCCCGATCATGGAGCTCGTTGCAGAACTGCTCATCATCGCGAATTTCATCGGGTGAAACCTGGGTGGCAGGGGCGCAGGTTGCAGTGGTTTTGGAGTCGCGTTCCTGGTCGAGGAGAGTGGGGGCAGGCATGAAGGCAGTGAGGGTGTTGGAATGCCCTGAGAGTGGTTTCGTTCAGTGCGAATCGTAGTTTATGCAAGCGTGACACCCAAGAAAAAGCCCGCAGGCTCGATGATGAGCCTGCGGGCGTGCTGAAATCAAGTGGCGCTGGGATCAGGCCGCCTCGGCGGCTTCTTCATCACGCTCACGGGGGTCACTGCCGCGGGAGTCGGGCTTCGCTCCACTGAGTTGGAGCGGCCGGCCCATGAAGTCTTTGTTGCTGAGTTCCTGCACCGCACGGCGGGCCTCCTCCACACTGCCCATTGTCACAAAGGCGAAGCCCTTGGAGCGCTGGGTGCGGCTGTTGACTACGACTTCCGCGTTGCGCACGGTACCGACGCCGTTGAACAGCTCGAACAGGTCGCTCTCGGCCGCGTCGTAGGACAGATTGCCGACGTAGAGGCGCTCGGTGTCGATGTCTGCTGCGTTCACCGGAGCCGGTGGCTCGCGGCGCTGGCGGGGCTCGCGCTGCGGCCGTGGATTGTCATTGGTGGAGCGTGGGCCGTCATCATTGCGTCGCTCCTGCTGTGGGCGGCTTTGGCGCTTCTTCGGGCCGAGCAGGCCGAAGGTGATGATGCCCAGGAATTTCTGGAAGCCGGAGGGTGGGGCTTCGCGTTCCCGGTTTTCACGGGTCGGACGTGGGCCGTCAGGACGGGGACCACGGCTGCGGTTGCGGTTTTTGTTGCGGTTGCGATTGGGATAATCGGACATGGGATGCGTTGGCGTAGGGGTGGGTTGTGTGTTGGCGCAGAGCCGGAGTGCTGGGAGACGCGGCGGGCGGGAACGGGCGGCATGCCGCTTCGTCCGCCCCACTGCGCGTGACGTGCCGCACCTGCGGTCCGCCACAGCATTCAAACGGGCTGCTGCTGATTTCAAAGCCGGGCCGCGTCGGCCCTGTCCGCTCAAGCCACCCGTTACCGGGTGCCTGGAGGCGTCCCATCGAGTCGGCCGTTCGGTGGAACAGCTCCTTTTGCGCAGTCTGGGTTCTGAGATGGCGCATGGGGGTTTCTCGGTCAAAGGGACTTGCCTCGAAGCGCAAATGAAGCGCTCTGAAAACAGCGGGCGGATACTAAGCAGGGCAGAGGGGTGGTCAACCGCGAATCCCGGATGCGCGCTTGCCCGTCCCGCGCTTTGCGCCATCATGCGCGCATGATCAAACCCGTGCTCTACGTCAAGACTGGCTGCCCCTGGTGCGAGGAGGTGCTCGACTACCTCGACGCTCGCCGCATCGCCTATGAAAAAATCACCGTCAGCGGTAATCGTGACGCCATGCAGGCGATGACCGACCTCAGCGGCCAGAGCAAGGCCCCCACCATGGACTGGGATGGCGAAGTCCTCGCCGATTTCGGCGTGGACGAGCTCGTTCCATTCCTCCGCAGTCACGGCGTTGCCGTCTAATGTGTCCAAATCATTGCCTATTCCTTTCATCCCATGATCACCGCCGATTCCCGCTCCTCCCGCGCTTTGTTTCTCCCGCTCGTCCTGATTCTCGCCGCCGCCGCCTTCCGCTGGGCCAAGCTCAAAGGACTCATCACCGCCGATGCGCTGGAAAACTTCTCGCCCTGGATGGCTATTGCCTTCACCGGCACGCTGGTTTTTTCCCAACGGTTGCCGTTCTACCTGATCCCGCTGCTCCTGGTCGGCATTGACCTAGCTGCCACCGGCTTTTCCGGCGTGTTGCATTGGGAGGCGCTGTTTGTCTATCTCAGCTTTGCCGCTGCCGCCATGCTCGCTAGCCGCCTGCGTGGCCGTGTTGGCCTAGTGGGAACGTTGGTGGGGGTCATGGGCTGCGCCGTCGGCTTCTATCTTATCACGAACACCGTTTCTTGGTTCGCGGACCCCGGGTACGTCAAAAATCTGGCTGGCTGGGCGCAGGCGCTCACCACCGGCCTGCCGAACTTCACGCCGACCTACCTCTTCCTGCGCAACTCGCTGCTGAGCGATCTCGCCTTCACCCTGCTGCTGCTGGCCGCCTACAACAGTGAGGCCGCCATCCGCCAGCAGCCACGCATCCCGCTGCTGCACACCGCTGCCGCCTGAGGTCGTCCCGAGATGAAGATCGCCAGCTTTTTCTTCCTCGTGCTTACTGCCTGCCGTCTGCATGCGGAAACGCTGCATCTCTACACTTGGGCCGACTACATCAGCCCCGAAGTCGTGGAGCAGTTTGAGCAGCAGCATGCCTGCAAGGTCGTCATCGACACCTTCGACTCGAATGAAAGCATGTACGCGAAGCTCAAGGCCGGTGCCTCGGGCTACGACCTGATCTTCCCCACCGCCTACATGATTCAGGTCATGCAGGCGCAGGGCATGCTGCAAGACCTCGACCACGCCCTGCTGCCGAACCTCAAGCACATCGACCCCGCCGCGCTCAGCAAGCTCACGGACCCCAAAATGCATCATAGCGTGCCCTACACGCTCGGGTATGCCGTCATCGCCGTGCGCAAAGACAAGCTCAAGGACGCCGAGGCATCGTGGACCATGTTTGACCGCCCCGCGCTCGCCGGTCGCGTCACTTTGCTCGATGACATGCGCGAGAGCATCGGCGCTGCATTGAAATCCCTCGGCCACAGCAGCAACACCCGCGATGACGCCCAGCTCGCCGCCGCCCGTGACGTACTCATCCGCTGGAAAAAGCACATCGCCCGCTTCGACAACGAAGGCTACAAGGCCGGCATCGACTCCGCCGAGTTTCTCCTCGTTCACGGTTACAGCGGCGACCTGTTTCAAGTGCAGAGCGAAAATGCCAAAGTGGATATTCTCATCCCCCGCGAAGGCGTCACCATCAGTTGTGATGAAATGGTCATCCCCAAAGGAGCGAAACAGACCGCGCTCGCGCATGCCCTCATCAATCACCTGCTCGATCCCGCCGTGGCCGCCGCCAACATGGAATGGATGGGCTACCTCTGCCCCAATCTCGCCGCACTGAAACAAGTCAGCCCCGAGTTCCAGCAAAACCCCGCCATCCAGATTCCCGCTGACGTGAAGGCCAAATCCGAAGTCCTCGAAGACCTCGGCCCCGATCTGGCAAAGTACACCAAGGTGTGGGATGCAGTGAAAGCCGCCCGCTAGTCGTCAGGCACGCAGCTTGATCCCCAACAGCCGCCGCCGCAGCATCTCCAGTGCGGCCTGTGAGGTCAGTAGCTTGAAGCGATCCCGCGCACTGGGTGAAAAACGCTTCTGCGTCCACGTCTCCGCATTCTTCGAAGCTAGGGCGATCCACACCGTGCCCACCGGCTTGTCGGCGGTGCCGCCGGTCGGTCCGGCGATCCCCGTCACGGCCAGCGCATGATCCGCGCCGCTGTTTTTCAGCGCACCTTCTGCCATCGCCCGCGCGACCTCTTCACTGACTGCGCCGTGTTGCTCGATCAATGCCGCAGGCACGCCGAGGTGCTGCTGTTTCGCTGCATTCGCATACGTCACCCAGCCGTGACCAAACACCCGTGAGGAACCGCTCACATCGGTGATGCGGCTGGCAATGGTGCCGCCTGTGCAGGACTCCGCCGTCGCCAACCATTCGCCGCGTTCCGCGAGCAACTGCACCACCACTTCCTCAATGACACGATGATCCTCCGACACGATGCAGTCGCCGAACGCCTCGCGCACGATGCCAGCACCGGCGTCCACCACGCTCTGCTCGCCCGCCAGACGCACGTCCACATCGCCGTTGCGGATGCAGTAGCCCAGATCGAGGCCTGGCACGCATTCGAGACGTTTTTCCACCGCTTCCACGATGTCAGACTCGCCGACACCGGTGATTTTCAAATACAGCACACGTCGCGAGCCACCGTTCGGCAGCCATTCACGCAGTCGCGGTTCGACTTCGTTTTCGATCATCGGTTTCAGCTCGCGCGGCGGCCCCGGCAGGAGAAACAGGTGCGCGTTCCAGCCCAGTGCCTCGCCCAAAGCGGCCGGGAAATACAAGCCAGGGGCGGTGCCAAACAGATTCGGCAACACGAAGGCACCACGCGGCACCATCGCCTGTCGTTTCGTTGCTTCGCTCACCGGTTTGCCGCGTTTGGTGAAATACTCATTCAAGTGGCTCATCACGCCCTCGTTCAACTCCATCGGCAGGCTCAGCAGCTCCGCTGTGGATTCACGCGTGAGGTCATCATTCGTCGGCCCCAGTCCGCCCGAGATCAGCACGACATCCGACCGCTGCGCCGCCTCGGCGATCGCCACGCGTATGATCGCGCCATCCGGCACCACCGTCTGCCGCGTCACCTGAATGCCCAACGCCGCTAGCCGCTGGCCGACCCAGGCCGCGTTGGTGTTGATGGTGTCTCCGAGGAGCAGTTCCGTGCCGGTGTTGACGAGTTCGACTCTCATGCGCCGTTCATTACGCGCATCGCAGCGCCTCGATCAACGCTTCTTTCGCCGCAGAAAAATTGCGTCCCAGCAGAACAGCCACAAGGCGCGGCTTGCCCTTTGCTGCGGAGCCGCTAGTCTCGCGGCGGGTCGGCCGGAGTGATCGCTGGGGTTTCGTCGCAAGACGGCATGCCAGAGGAAAGTCCGGACACCATAGGGCAGCATGCCACATGAAAGTGTGGGGGTTGCGGTGCAAGCCGCGGTCACAGACAGTGTCACAGAAAACAAACCGCCCTTCGTCGTTCGCAAGAGTTATGAAGGGTAAGGGTGAAACGGCGGGGTAAGAGCCCACCGCCCCAACCGCGAGGAAGGGGGCACGACAAACCTCATGCGGTGCAAGACAGAACAGGAGAAATGGCCCGCCTGGCCGCAAGTCCCGCAAGGGATGGATAACTCCGGGTAATAGTCGCACCACTGCGCAAGCGGGGGCGGGCTGATCGTTCAGCCTGACAGATAAATGATCACAGCTAGGCGCTGCAAGGCGTCGGAGACACAAAATCCGGCTTATGAGGGTCGATCCACCATGAAGGCGTCGGGGGAAACCCCGGCGCCTTCGCCGTGGGGCCGCCGAGTTCAGGGTTTCGCGAGCTGTTCCTCGTTCACCACCGTGGTCTTGCCGTCCTTGACCTCTAGCCGCAGTTTGAAGCGGCCAAATTCCTTTTTGTAGCTCCAGCCCACCTCGGCCTCCCAGGTGGTGGCACTGGTGGGTTTGAGCAGGCGAAGCTGTAGGACGAACGCAGCGAGCCGGGTCGCTGGATCGGCGATGGTGTGGTCCGGCTCGATGGCATTCAGATTGAGGGCATTGATGAAATGGAGCTGTAGATCGGCGAAGCGGGCGGTGAAGGCATCGGTCGCGGGCTTCATGCCGTCGCGGTTGATTTCACCGAGGACGATGGCGTGGCTTTTCGGGATGCCTGGATTCAGCTCAGGCAGCTTGCTGATGAGATGGCGGACGGCGGCCTCTCCGGCAGCGCATTCATACAAGTTCAGTGGCAGCGGGGCAGTCTCGGAGCTATCGCAGGCGGCGAGTCCGAGGCAGAAGGCGGTGAGCAGGGCGAGGCGGCGGGTCATAGAGCTGTTCATGGCATGGAATACACGGCTTGGCAATGCGCCGCCGCTCGCCATGCTCCGCGTCGCATGTTCGACATCCGTGAAAAACCCAACTTGGTCGAAAGCGCCTTCCTCATCGGTGCTTATTTTGACCGCCGAGAAAAGCAGGCAGCCGACGATCTGCTGCAGGAGCTGCGTGAACTGGTGGGCACGCTCGGCATCCCTGTTGCGGGCTGCGAGCTGGTATTCGCCCGCGAGCACACCGCCCGTTACCTGATCGGCAGCGGCAAATCCGCGGAGCTGATGAAGCAGGCGAAGGACCTCGGCGCGGACTGCATCGTGTGGGACAATGAATTGAGCCCTGGGCAGCAGCGCGCGTGGGAAAGCGAGGGCAATATCTGCGTGATCGACCGCCATGAGGTGATCTTGGACATTTTCAACATGCGCGCCAAGACGCGCGAGGCGCGGCTGCAGGTGGAGCTGGCGCGGATGGAATACTCCATCCCCCGGCTCACGCGCATGTGGGCGCACTTGGACCGTCAGGGCGGTGGCGCGGGTGGTGGCGTGGGCGGCGCGGGTGCGGCGCGTGGCGAGGGTGAAACGCAGCTCGAAGTGGACCGCCGTCTTGCCAGCAAGCGGCTGGACAAACTGCGCGCGGATCTCGAAGAAGTGAAAAAACAGCGCGACACCATGCGCAAGGAGCGCAGCCGCGTGGCGGTGGCGCATGCGGCCATCGTTGGCTACACCAACGCAGGCAAGTCCTCGCTGCTGAACAAGCTCACCACCGCCGATGCGTATGTGGAGGACAAACTCTTCGCCACGCTCGACACCACGACGCGGCGCATGGAGCTGCCGGACGGGCAGCCGCTGCTCGTCACCGACACCGTCGGCTTCATCCGCAATCTCCCGCACAATCTGGTGCAATCCTTCCGGGCGACGCTGGAGGAGGCGAATCAGGCGGATTTTCTTGTCCACGTTATTGATGCCAGCTCCCCGCAGGCCAGTGAGTTTTATCATACCACGACCAAGGTGCTCGGCGAACTCGGCGCGGGTGACAAAAAAGTGCTGCTAGTGCTGAACAAGGTCGATTTGATCGACGACACGCGGCTGCTGGAGTTGCAGCGGGAGTTTCCCACGGCCATCGTGCTCTCGGTCAAGACCGGGCAGGGGATGGATGACCTGCTGCACCGCCTGCATGAATACTTGATCGATCGCGTGGTGCGGCTGGATCTCAGCCTGCCGTTAGACCGCATGGATCTCGTCGCCCTCGCCCATGAGGAAGGCAAGGTGCTGAGCGAAGACTACGAAACCGGCCGGGCGGAAATTCAGTGCGTGATTCCGAAGCGTCTGGAAAGCCGCTTCGCAGAATTCCTGCCCGTGAATCCAGCATTGGCTGGCCGCAAGAAGGGCAAGAAGTAACTGAGCGATTCACTGAATGGTTTTTCAACGATGGTGGTTGCCCCAAGGACGAATAGTGGCGGTGTTAACTTGAAGCGCAGGTGCCAGTACTGGAGTCGGAGCGATGGCGGGAACGGGGGCTTGTGGCAGTCCCCTGTTTCTTGTTTCAATAAAACGCGGCGGTGCAAGACCGGGTACTCCAACGGCACAACATTGTCTGGCGGTGTTGCAATATGCCAAAGGGATGAGCAACACGCAGGTGGCAAAGCTTTCAAGCGCAGCATGAACTGGCAGGCCGCCATTCATCGCATCGGCAAGATGAAGCCGCATCTACAAGAGAACCTCCAAGCTCTCCACTAATCCGTTTTTGGTGGAATGGATTGCGCCGCTCAAGGCGGGGAAATCCGCAGCTTCCCACGCGGAATCAAAAACAGCCGCCCGGCCTCATTGCAGATCAGCAGGTTCGGCCCGTTGCCGCCGAGCATCGTGCCCACCGCCCCTGTTTCATGCGCCCCGCCGGGCTGAATGACCTTGCCATCCGCATCGTAAAACGGCGAGGGCATGGCAAACGTCATCTTCGCATTCGTGCCGGTGTTCAGCATCACCAGTGGCGTGCCGAGCGTCTTTTTCAGCTTCGCTGGCAGCGCGGAATCGACGAGTCTGCCGATCACGCCGCCCACCACCGGGTTCTGGCCTAGCGCGGCCATTGGATAGCCCGTTTCTCGATCTGGAATGGAAACCACGCGTCCGGTGCCGATCACGAAGTCCAGCACGCCATCCTGGTTCCAATCGAAGAAGTCCAGCTTGCAGCGCCCGCTCATGCCGCCCACGCCGCCGCTCGTACCGATCAACCTGCCGTCGTCCATCTTCAGCTTGCCGCCATCGGTTACGTTATAGTCATCAATGCGCCAGTAGAGATGGAAATGGTCATCGCCATCCACGATCGCCAGCGCCACGCGCTCCCCGATCTTTGCCAACGCTGGACGGCAGCGCCACATCCCGTGGAGATCCATGCCGTCGCAATAAAGCGGATGTGCGGGATCAAGACGCGGCTCCGTCTTCGTCCCGTGATTGATGTAGATCAGGTAATTGCCCGTGATGTCGCCGGTGATGAGGTCCGGCAGTTCATCGCCGTTCCAATCAATCGCATTCGGTGAGAGATACCCCCAACGTGCTTCTTGAATGCCCTGCAAACTGCCGGAATAACCCGCCTGCGCCTGAATCTCGCGTCCACCAGCCTGCACTCGTGTTGCGGGTAGAAACTTCGGCACATCATTGCTGCCGATGTTCTCGAAGAAGAGCACAAAACCCTCCGAATTGCCTGCCAGGATGTCCAGCACGCCATCGCCATTCCAATCGACGGTGGTCGGCGAAGGCAACGTACCCGCGTAGAGGTCCGCCTGCTCCTGCAGCACCGAAACCGGCGCCGCAAACATCGGTGCGCCCGTTTTCGCCCACTTCCCAGTGAACCGATAAAAATACAACGAGCCTTCGCCGCACGCGATCAGCCCGCCGGGATAAGCCGCCACGCTTGGATTGATGCTCGGATGTCGCAAAGCATTGCCATCGTCACCCGCGACGAAACGCTTCGTTTCGAGATCAAACCCAGCCGACACCTTGTTGTGATAAAACACCAGATTACCCTGCCGCGATCCGGTGATGAGGTCACGCTCATGCCCCGCGTCTAGGTTGATGCCCGTGAGGCCGTGCATGGAGAAGTACACCTCGTTCTTCGTCTTCGTGATCTGTTTCACCTCGCCCTGCGACGTCACGCCCATGAGGTAGCGATAGCGCCGCGTGCCCACCGCGATGCCGGAGGAGTTGAACGGCCGCCATTCCTCCGTGTTCGCGCTGCCCTCCGGCCCTTCGCCACCATTCGACAGTTCGTAGGCTACATCGTATCCCTCGTCATTCACCAGCACGCCGAGGCTCGCGGGTGATTTCACCGCCTGCGGCAGCTTCTCGCGTTTCGTCTCGCGAAACTCCAACTTCTCGCGGTCAAACTCCGTCGTCACCAGCTCCTCTTTGCTGATCCACAGGCCGATGATTTTTCCGTCCTGCCGCTGAAACACACTGCCCTTGTCCTTGAACGCACATTTCACCTCCACCGGCTGCGCAAACACTGGCGCACCCGTTTCCGCCGTATCGACCCACTTGAAGACATGCACCGCCTGCGCTCCGCCATAGCCCGCCAGAAACAAGTCCGGTTCCTTCCCGCCAAACACTCGTGCATGCCCCAGCACATGATGGTTCAAATTCACCAGCGCCAACGGCCCGCGCCCGTTCGGCGCGGCTGAGGGCAGCGCCTTCGCCCCCGGTGGCAGATGCGGCTCCGCATGACTGAGAGTAACGAGCAGCGCGAAAAAGTAGATTCGATTGGCAATCGAATCGGTTCGGAAAAGGTGTGTCATGGGTGAAAAGAGAATCGGGAGACGTGCGGATTCGCGTATCACTCGAATCTACGCCCGGCCATCACCCGTAGCACGGTATCCAGCACCAAGTCGAGCTGCTTGCCGAGGTCATCGGCGAGAAAGCGCAGAACGAGGTAGCCGTGGCTTTGCAGCAGCAGGTCTTTCCGCCGGTCACGACGATACGCAGCGGCATCGCCGAGATGCTGGGCACCGTCGATCTCGATCACGAGACGGCCTTCTTCACACAGCAGATCGACCTCCATCTGACCGCGATCATCGAAGGGGATCGACAGTTGTGCGTTGAGGCGAAAGCGACCGGCGAGAGCTTGCAGACTCTCGAAGCGCCGAAAAATGGTAACTATTCAGCACCCCTAGCGAAGCAGGAGGGAGTTCCGTCGAGAGCGTTACGGATGCTGGTGATGAGGTTCACGCCTTGTTTGCGCGCGGTAGATAGGTAGCTGCGGATCACG
>Ga0105052_10002797_pt1 | contig 20896 bp, 15 predicted proteins | sample FRY03_FD_78094 | JGI IMG/M metagenome (GOLD analysis project Ga0105052, IMG submission 78094) | Freshwater microbial communities from Lake Fryxell liftoff mats and glacier meltwater in Antarctica - FRY-03 | ecosystem: Environmental > Aquatic > Freshwater > Ice > Glacier meltwater ... | reverse complement strand
GGCGCGGTGGTGCTGGGGCATCTCAGCCTGGCAGACGGCGTTCACATCTCGGCCGCTTCGGTGGTGACCCGCTCGATCCGCGTGCCCGGCCACTACACCGGCATGTTTCCCATCGACGACAATGCGCGCTGGGAAAAAAACGCCGCTTCACTGAAGCAATTGCACCGCCTGCGTGAGCGCCTGAGGAGCTTGGAGCAGGTGCTTGCCCAGACCAACAAAGACCTTTCCGCAACATGATGGACATCCACGAAATTCTCCGGCAGCTACCGCACCGCTACCCCTTTCTGCTGGTGGATCGGGTGCTTGAGTTGGAAAAAGGCAAGCGCATTCAAGCGCTGAAAAACGTCACCATCAACGAGCCGTTTTTTGTCGGCCATTTCCCACACCGCCCGGTGATGCCGGGTGTGTTGATGCTGGAAGCCATGGCCCAGGCGGCAGCGTTGCTGGCGTTCGACGCGGTGGACAAAACGCCCGACGACAAGACGGTGTACTACTTTGCTGGCATTGACAGCGCGCGCTTCAAGCGGCCTGTTGAGCCAGGCGATCAGCTGATCATGGACTTGACACTGGACCGCATGAAAGCGGGCATTTTCAAGTTCACCGGGGTGACCCGGGTTCAGGGAAATATTGTTTGTCAAGCCGAGCTGATGTGCACCATGCGCAGCATCTCTTGACCTGCTCAGGACTGTGAGCGTGACACCCATCCACGCCACCGCCCTGGTGGACCCAGCTGCCGAGCTCGACAGCTCTGTGTCGGTGGGCCCCTACACCGTGATCGGGCCGCATGTGAAGGTGGGCGCTGGCACCACGATCGGCGCGCATTGTGTGATCGAGGGGCACACCACCATCGGGCGAGACAACCGCATTTTCCAGTTCAATTCGCTCGGTGCGGTGCCGCAAGACAAGAAATACGCAGGTGAGCCTTGCGAGTTGCACATCGGCAACAGCAACACGGTGCGCGAGTTCTGTACCTTCAACATCGGCTCGCCGGGTGGTGGCGCGATCACCTCGGTGGGAGACGACAACTGGATCATGGCCTACGTGCACCTGGCCCACGACTGCCGGGTCGGCAACCACACGATTTTTGCCAACAACACGCAGCTGGCTGGCCACGTGCTGGTCAATGACTGGGTCATCCTCGGTGGCTTTACCGTGGCGCACCAGTTTGTGCGTATCGGCGCGCACGCCATGACCGCCATGGGTTCGTTGCTGTTTGCCGATCTGCCGCCGTTTGTGATGTGCCAGGGCCAGCCGGCCCAGGCGCGCTCCATGAACTACGAGGGACTGCGCCGCCGTGCCTTTTCGCCCGAGCGCATTGCGGCGGTGAAAGCGATGCACAAGGCTCTTTACCGCGACGATCTCACGCTGGAACGAGCGATGGAGCAGATCGATGCGCTGCCCGAGAAGACGCCCGCACCAGCGCTCGACATTGCGCCAGATGTGGCACTGATGCTCGACTTCCTCAGGCTCAGCTCCCCTCGGCGCGGCATCGTGCGCTGACGCCATGAACGGCGGCCAACGGTTTGCCCTGGTGGCGGGCGAGACCTCGGGCGATCTGCTGGCGGGCCTGCTGCTGGGCGCCACGCGCAAGCGGTGGCCTGACCAGCAAAGCTATGGCATTGGCGGCCCGCGCATGGCGGAGCAGGGGTTTGACGCTTGGTGGCCGAGCGAGCGGCTGGCGGTGCGTGGCTATATCGAGGTATTGCGCCACTACCGGGGCATTGTGGCGATCCGTCAACAGCTGCGTGAGCGCTTGCTTGGGGCTGGGCGGCCGGACTTGTTCATCGGTGTCGATGCGCCCGATTTCAACCTCGACTTGGAAGCCGATCTCAAGGCGCAGGGCGTGCGAACCGCGCATTTTATCTGCCCGTCGGTCTGGGCCTGGCGGCCCGATCGGGTGGCGAAGATTCGCCGCAGCGCCGACCATGTGCTGTGCATTTTTCCGTTTGAGCCTGCGCTGCTGGCGCAGCATGGCATTGCGTCCACCTATGTCGGGCATCCGCTGGCCCAGGTCATTCCGTTGCAGCCCGACAAAGCTGCTGCCCGCGCCGCGCTGGGTCTGCCGGCCGAGGCGGATGTGGTGGCGCTGTTGCCGGGCAGCCGCAGCTCTGAGCTGCAGCACCTCGGGCAGCGCTTCTTCGAAGCGGCGGTCTGCATTCTGGCGGCGCGGCCTGCCACCCGTTTCGTGGTGCCTGCAGTGCCCGCCTTGCGTTTGCGCGTGGCCGCTCTGGCGCAGGCCAGCGGCCTTGGCGCGGCGGTTCAGGTGTTGGCGGGTCAGTCGCACACCGCACTGGCGGCTTGCGATGTGACACTGATCGCCAGCGGCACCGCCACCCTGGAGGCAGCCTTGTTCAAGCGGCCGATGGTGATCGCTTACAACATGAACGCGCTGTCGTGGCAGATCATGCGCCGCCAACAACTGCAGCCCTGGGTCGGGCTGCCCAACATCCTGTGCCAAGACTTTGTGGTGCCCGAGCTGCTGCAGGGCGCGGCCACACCGAAGGCGCTGGCCCAGGCAACACTGGCCTGGCTTGATGCGCCTGAGAGCATCAGCGCTTTGCAACATCGCTTTGAAGTGTTGCACCAAACCCTGCGGCGCGACACTGCCCGAATTGCCACCGATGCCATCGAAAAAATGCTTGACCGTTAACCAAGCCAGGCTTCTGTGGGACATCCCTGGCCTGATCGCAGGTGTGGACGAGGCAGGCCGCGGTCCGCTGGCCGGCCCGGTGGTGGCGGCAGCGGTGATCCTGGATGCCCGCTCGCCCATCCATGGCCTGGCTGACTCCAAGCAACTGAGCCCGCGCCGGCGCGAGCAGCTGTTTGACGAGATCCGAGGCAAGGCGCTGTGTTGCAGCGTCGCTCAGGCGTCGGTGGAAGAGATCGACCGCTTGAACATCTTGCAGGCCACCATGCTCGCCATGCAGCGCGCGGTGCAGGGGTTGCGCCTCAAGCCCAACAAGGTGCTGGTCGACGGCAATCGCCTACCGTTGCTGGAGGTGCTGGCCGAGGCGGTGGTATCGGGCGACGCCCTGGTACCAGCAATTTCTGCGGCGTCCATCTTGGCGAAGGTCACGCGCGACCGCCTGCTCAACGAGCTGCACGCCTTGCACCCGGGCTACGGATTCGACCGCCACAAAGGCTACGGTACCGCGCAGCACATGCTGGCCCTACAAAGCCTTGGACCGCTGGTGGCGCACCGTCGCTCGTTTGCGCCGGTGGCGCGAGCGTTGCAACGCCAGGCGGACGCCACATGACCACACCACCCGGGCCGTTGACCATCGTCTCGCGCGACAACCCGCTCATCAAGCGCTTGCGCCTGCTGGCGCACGACAGCACCGCCTACCGCAAGCAAGGCCAGGTGTGGCTCGAAGGTGCGCACCTGTGCCAGGCCTTGCTGGCGCGCGGTGGGCGGCCCGCACTGGCGTTGTTCACCGAATCGCACTGGCCGCAGGCCGACCAGGCCCTGCGTCAGGCGACGCCCAGGGTGCATCTCGTGCCCGATGCGCTGATGGCAACAATCAGCGGCCTTGAGTCACCCGCACCGATGGGATTTCTGTGGGATTTGCCGCCAGAGGTGCGGTTGCAGATGGGTGTTGCCAGCGTTGTTTTGGACCGGTTGCAGGACGCGGGCAACGTCGGCTCCATCTTGCGAAGTGCCGCTGCCATGGGTTTTGGTCAGGTGCTGGCTATCAAAGGCACGGCGGCGCTCTGGTCGCCCAAGGTGCTGCGCTCGGGCATGGGCGCGCACTTTTCGTTGAACCTGGTTGAAGGCTTGTCGCACAACGAGATAGCGGCCATCGGGCTGCCACTGCTGGTCACCAGCTCCCACGAGGGCGACTTTCTCCACCGCGCCGAGCTGCCCTGGCCTTGCGCTTGGGTACTGGGGCACGAGGGGCAGGGCGTGGCCGCAGCGCTGGCCAAACTGGCGGCGCGTTCGGTACGCATCGCGCAGCCGGGCGGCGAGGAGTCGTTGAACGTGGCGGCAGCAGCCGCGATCTGCTTGCACGCAAGTGCCGCGACGCGCTCAGCGCTCTCGTTATAATTCAAAGGTTTACCCGCGCCCGACGCAAGCCCCGCGTCCATCTGGCTGCCAAGCCTGGCGGCTGGCCCAATTGAATCGATGCTCGGCAGGCCCGAAGCACGGTCAATCAGCCCGATTTTCCCCCGGCTGTGCCCTGTTTGGGGCTGGTGTGCGACCAAAAATTTCTGGAGAAAACCTTGCTGCCCGTCCACCCGAAAGCCCTTCTTGCGCTCGCTGACGGCACCGTCTTCGCCGGCTCCTCCATTGGTGCCACCGACCAGACCACCGGCGAGGTGGTGTTCAACACCTCGCTGACCGGGTACCAGGAAATCCTGACCGATCCGAGCTACTGTCAGCAGATGGTCACCCTGACCTATCCGCACATCGGCAACACCGGTGTCAATCCCGAAGACGTGGAGGCCAACCGCATCCATGCTGCCGGTTTGATCATCAAGAACCTGCCGCTGCTGGCGTCCAATTTCCGCAGCACGGAGACGCTGTCGCAGTACCTGGTGCGCGAGCACACGGTGGCGATTGCCGATATCGATACCCGCGCGCTCACGCGCCGCCTGCGCACCCATGGCGCGCAAAACGGCTGCATCCTGGCGCTGGCCCCGGGCGAGGCCATCACCGACCTCCACCGCGCCCAGGCCATTGCCGCCGCGCGGGCAGCGCCTGACATGACCGGGCTGGACTTGGCCCGCGTGGTCTCCAGCACCGAGCCCTACACCTGGAGCCAGACCGAGTGGCAGCTGGGCTTTGGTTACGGCCAGCAGATCGCGCCCAAGTTTCATGTTGTCGCCTACGACTTTGGCGTCAAGTTCAACATCCTGCGCATGCTGAGTACGCGGGGTTGCAAGGTCACGGTGGTGCCGGCGCAGACGCCCGCCAGCGATGTCGCCAAACTCAAGCCTGACGGCGTTTTTCTCTCTAACGGCCCGGGCGATCCTCAGGCCTGTGGCTACGCGGTGGCCGCTGTGCGCGAGATCGTGGCCAGTGGCATGCCCACCTTTGGTATCTGTCTGGGCCACCAGATTTTGGCCTTGGCCAGTGGCGCCAAGACCTTCAAAATGAAGTTTGGCCACCATGGTGCCAACCATCCGGTCAAAGACCTTGACAGCGGGCGCGTCAGCATCACCAGCCAGAACCACGGTTTTGCGGTCGACGAGCAAACGCTGCCGTCGCACCTGCGCGCCACCCACACCAGTCTGTTTGATGGCACCCTGCAAGGTCTGGCACACACCAGCCAACCGGCGTTCAGTTTCCAAGGGCACCCAGAGGGCTCGCCCGGCCCGCACGACATCGGCTACCTGTTCGACCGCTTCACCGGTCTGATGGAAAAAGCCGCATGAGTTTTTACGGTGTCACCGACATCTGGACCTATGCCCTTGGCGCGCTGGGAATCATCTTGCTGCCCGGGCCGAACTCGATGTTTGTGCTGGCGGTGGCCAGCGCCCGTGGTGTCAGGGTGGGCTACCAGGCAGCGACCGGCGTGTTTGTGGGCGACACGGTGTTGCTGCTGCTGACCGCGCTTGGTGCCGCCACGTTGCTGCACACCTACCCCGCCCTGTTCGTGGTGGTGAAGTATGCCGGCGCTGCCTACCTGACCTGGCTTGGCTTCAGCCTGATCCGCAACACGCTGCGCGAGGGGTTTTCGGGGGTGGCGTCGGGCGCCCGGCGCCCGGCCGAGCAAGCGGTGGCGCCTGTTGCCAGTGCGTTTCGGCGTGACTTGCTCATCAGGTTGCTAAACCCCAAGGCGATTCTGTTTCTGTTGTCGTTTTTTGTGCAGTTTATCGATCCCGCCTACCCGACCCCGGCCGTGCCGTTCCTCATCCTGAGTGCCATCGTGATGCTGTTCAGCGCCTTGTATCTCTCGGCGCTGATCGTGGCGGGCGCGCATCTTGCACAGGTGTTTCGCGCGCGCCGACGATTGTCGGCGGGTCTGGCCAGCGGTGTGGGGGTGCTGTTTATTGGCTTCGGGGTCAAGCTGGCCACCGCCAGCTTGTGAGCGCCCAGTTGTTCCCGCGTGAAACGCCGCTTCTTGTGCTGTTGGCCCAAGAATTTTCCGCTGCCCATGCGCCATCATCGTTTTCCCCGCTGAGTTCATGCCAGTCGAGCTGAGCGCCGTGCACCGCCTTTTACCGACCCACCGCTTCTCGCCACCGGATTGCCATGCCCAAAAGAACCGACATCCAGACCGTCCTCATCATTGGCGCCGGCCCCATCATCATCGGCCAAGCCTGCGAGTTTGATTACTCCGGCGTACAGGCCTGCAAGGCGCTGCGCGAAGAGGGTTACCGGGTGGTGCTGATCAACAGCAACCCGGCGACCATCATGACCGACCCAGCCACGGCAGACGTCACCTATATCGAGCCCATCACCTGGCAGACGGTGGAGAAAATCATTGCCAAGGAGCGCCCGCTGTGCACAGGCGGCTTCGCGATTCTGCCCACCATGGGCGGCCAGACGGCGCTGAACTGCGCGCTCGATCTGTGGCACAACGGCGTGCTGGAGAAATACGAGGTTGAGCTGATCGGCGCCACACCCGAAGCCATCGACAAAGCCGAGGACCGCCTGAAATTCAAAGACGCGATGACCAAGATCGGCCTGGGCTCAGCGAGCTCGGGCATCGCCCACACCATGGATGAAGCCTGGGCGGTGCAGAAAACCTTGGGTTTCCCGACTGTGATCCGGCCCAGCTTCACGCTTGGGGGCAGCGGTGGCGGCATCGCCTACAACCCGGAAGAATTCGAGACCATTTGCAAGCGCGGCCTGGAGGCCTCTCCCACCAACGAGCTGCTGATCGAAGAATCGCTGCTGGGCTGGAAAGAGTACGAGATGGAGGTGGTGCGAGACAAGGCCGACAACTGCATCATCATTTGCGCGATCGAAAACCTTGACCCGATGGGCGTGCACACCGGCGACTCGATCACCGTGGCGCCCGCTCAGACGCTGACCGACAAGGAATACCAAATTATGCGCAACGCCTCGTTGGCGGTCCTGCGCGAAATTGGTGTGGACACCGGTGGCTCCAATGTGCAGTTCTCCATCAACCCGAAAGACGGCCGCATGGTCGTGATCGAGATGAACCCGCGCGTCTCGCGCTCGTCTGCACTGGCGTCCAAGGCCACCGGTTTTCCGATCGCCAAGGTTGCGGCGAAGTTGGCGGTGGGTTACACGCTGGACGAGCTGCGCAACGAGATCACCGGTGGCGCCACGCCGGCCAGCTTTGAGCCCAGCATCGACTACGTGGTCACCAAGATCCCGCGCTTTGCGTTTGAAAAATTCCCCACCGCCGACAGCCGCCTGACCACGCAGATGAAGAGCGTGGGCGAGGTCATGGCCATGGGCCGCACCTTCCAGGAGTCGTTTCAGAAAGCGCTGCGCGGCCTGGAGGTGGGCGTGGACGGCATGAACGAGAAAACCCAGGATCGGGAGACGCTTGAGCGTGAGCTGGGCACGCCGGGACCCGACCGCATCTGGTACGTGGGCGATGCATTCGCCGCTGGCTGGACGATGCAAGAGGTGCACCACTTCACCAAGATCGACCCCTGGTTTCTGGCGCAGATTGAAGAGATCGTGAAGATCGAGTTGCAGCTGGAGAAGACGGCGCTGGACGCAATCGACAGCACCACCTTGCGTGGGCTGAAACAAAAAGGTTTCTCCGACCGCCGCCTGGCCAAGCTGCTGAAGACCAGCGAGCAGGCGGTGCGCGAGCGCCGCATCGCTGACAACATCCGCCCGGTTTACAAGCGTGTCGATACCTGTGCGGCCGAGTTCGCCACCGACACCGCCTACCTGTACTCGACCTATGAAGGCGATGGCGACGGTGAGTGCGAGGCCGAACCGACCCACAACAAAAAAATCATGGTGTTGGGTGGCGGCCCGAATCGCATTGGTCAAGGCATCGAGTTCGACTACTGCTGTGTGCACGCCGCACTCGCCCTGCGCGAAGACGGTTTCGAGACCATCATGGTCAACTGCAACCCCGAGACCGTGTCCACCGACTACGACACCAGCGACCGCCTGTATTTCGAGCCGCTCACGTTGGAAGACGTGCTGGAGATTGTGGACAAAGAAAAGCCGGTGGGTGTGATCGTGCAATACGGCGGTCAGACGCCATTGAAGCTCGCGCTGGGCCTGGAGGCCGCTGGCGTGCCCATCATCGGCACCAGTCCGGACATGATCGATGCTGCCGAAGACCGCGAGCGTTTCTCGGCCATGCTGCACCAACTGAAGCTCAAGCAGCCGCCCAACGCCACCGCGCGAACCGAACCCGAGGCTTTGGAAAAAGCCACCGCGCTGGGCTATCCGCTGGTGGTGCGCCCAAGCTATGTGCTGGGCGGGCGCGCGATGGAAATCGTGCACGAGCAGCGCGACCTGGAGCGCTACATGCGCGAAGCGGTCAAGGTGAGCCACGACTCCCCGGTGCTGCTGGACCGCTTCCTGAACGACGCGATCGAGTGCGATGTGGATGCGATCCGCGACACCGCTGGGCGCGTTTTCATCGGTGGCGTGATGGAGCATATCGAACAAGCCGGCGTGCACAGCGGCGACTCCGCCTGCTCGCTGCCGCCGTACTACCTGTCCAAAGAAACGGTGGAGGAACTCAAGCGCCAGACCGCCGCGATGGCCGAGGGCTTGAACGTGGTGGGTTTGATGAATGTGCAGTTCGCGATCCAGGAAACGGATGCAAGCGGCGCCAAGAAAGACGTGATCTTTGTGCTCGAAGTGAACCCACGCGCCTCACGTACCGTGCCCTTCGTCTCCAAGGCCACCGGCATCCAGCTGGCCAAGGTAGCGGCGCGCTGCATGGCGGGCCAGACGCTGGACGAGCAGGGCATTGGCGCCGAGGTAAACCCGCCGTATTTCAGCGTCAAGGAAGCGGTATTTCCGTTCGTGAAATTCCCCGGCGTAGACACCATCCTGGGCCCGGAGATGAAATCTACCGGCGAGGTGATGGGGGTGGGCAAGACCTTTGGTGAGGCTTTTGTAAAAAGCCAAATTGGGGCGGGTACCCAGCTGCCGCGTCCCCGAAAGGCCGATGGCACGCTGTCGGGCAAGGTGTTTCTGACGGTCAAGAACAGCGACAAGGCCCGCGCGGTGGAAATTGCGCGCCAGCTGGCCGAAATGGGCTTCCGGCTGGTGGCCACGCGGGGCACGGCTGCTGCCATCACCGCGGCCGGGATTGCGGTGGAGACGGTGAACAAGGTCACCGAGGGCCGGCCCCACATTGTCGACATGATCAAGAGCAATGGCATCTCTCTGGTGATCAACACGGTAGAGGAGCGGCGCAATGCGATCGCTGACTCGGGCGCTATCCGCACCTCGGCGTTGCTGGCCCGGGTGACGACTTACACCACCATCGCCGGTGCTGAGGCAGCTGTGGAAGGCATGGCTTACCTGGACAGCCTGGGCGTGATCTCGGTACAGGAGATGCACGCACAGCTCGCGGACTGAGCCCCAGCGATGCTGCGGGCGACCGGTCTGTGATCTGAGCCGATTTGGGTTGCAGGCATAATCTTGACGAATCACCGCCGACCGGCAACGCTCGGCGGTTTCCTTTTTTTCCGCATCACGCCTTCTTTGCGTGGCGGGCAGTCCGCTTGTTGGAGCGTAGCCATGACGACCATTCCCATCACCCTGCGCGGTGCCGAAAAGCTCAAGGCCGAGCTGCACCAGCTCAAGACGGTCGACCGTCCCTGGGTGATCAACGCCATTGCAGAAGCCCGCGCCCAGGGCGACCTGAGCGAAAACGCCGAATACGAGGCGGCCAAGGACCGCCAGGGCTTCATTGAAGGGCGGATCGCCGAGGTAGACAGCAAGCTATCGGCAGCCCAGATCATCGACCCGAGCACGCTGGATGCGTCGGGCCGGGTGGTGTTTGGTGCCACGGTGGATTTGGAAGACGAAGGCAGCGGCGCCAAGGTCACCTACCAGATCGTGGGAGAAGACGAGGCCGACATCAAGCTGGGCCTGGTCAACATCGGCAGCCCGATTGCCCGTTCGCTGATTGGCAAGGAAGCTGGCGATGTGGCCGAGGTACGGGCGCCGGGTGGCACCAAGCGTTACGAGATTGTGCAGGTGCGGTACGTTTGACCGGCGCCTTTGTCGTGCTGCTGGACCGCCTCCCGATTTTGGTCTCGGCCCTGTGGTGGGGCGGCATCAGCGCGCTGAGCTTTCTTGCTGTGCCCACCCTTTTCGCCACGCTGGGCAGCCCAACCGTGGCCGGTTCGGCTGCTGCGAAGCTGTTTTCGCTTCAGTGTTTCGTCGGATTGCTGTTGGGCCTGATTTTGCTGCTGCTGCTTTGGCGTGAGCGCTCGCAGCTCGGTGGCACTGCGCTGTCACCGAAGCAACTGGCCCTGTTGCGGTGTGCCCCGGGCACCATGGGTCTGGTGATCCTGGCGATGGTGCTGGCCTTGCTGCAGGAATTTGGCGTCGCCCAGCGCATCGTGACAGCGCGCGCCAGTGGTGGCGATCTTCGGTTGTGGCACACACTGGGTAGCTTGATGGTGCTGGGCCAGTGGCTGTGTTCTGGCGTTTTGCTGTGGCGCTTGAGTGCGATTGATACCGCCAAGCGCTGAGCCCGATCAAGCAGCTGCGCGTTCGGCTGAGGTCAGCGTGTTGACCATCAGCATGGTGATGGTCATGGGGCCGACGCCGCCGGGTACCGGCGTGATGTGACCTGCCACTGCTTTCACACCCTCGAAATCCACGTCGCCGCAGAGCTTGCCGGCATCGTTGCGGTTCATCCCAACATCGATCACCACCGCGCCGGGTTTGACCATGTCGGCGGTCAGCATGTTGCGCCGACCCACAGCCGCCACCACCACATCGGCTTGGCGGGTAAAGGCGCCGATATCGGGCGTGTTGCTGTGGCAGATGGTGACGGTGGCATTGGCCTGAAGCAGCAGCAGGGCCATCGGTTTGCCGACCGTGTTGGAGCGCCCGATCACCACCGCGTGTTTGCCTTTGAGATCGATCCCGGTAGCTTCGATCAGCTTCATGCAACCAAACGGCGTGCAGGGTCGAAAACCGGGCAGGCCGGCCATGAGGTCGCCCGCACTTTGCACCGAATAGCCGTCCACGTCCTTGGCGGTGGAAATCGTCTCTATCACGCGTTGCGGGCGGATGTGTTTGGGCAGCGGCATCTGCACCAGGATGCCGTGAATGCTGGTGTCTAGGTTGAGCGCTTCGATGCGATCCAGCAGATCGGCCTCGCTCAGCGTGACATCGTACTTCTCGAACACCGAATAGATGCCAGTTTCGGCGCAGGCCTTCACCTTGTTGCGTACATACACCGCCGAGGCCGGATCATCACCAACCAGGATTACCGCCAGGCCAGGTGTCACCCCTTTGCCTTTGAGCGCTGCTGTACGGGCGGCAACGTCGGTGCGAAGCTGGCGGGAAAGGGCGCTGCCGTCGATCAACTGGGCGGTCATGGTGGTGAGGTGTGTGTAGTTAAAACAGAAACGCCCGCCGAAACAGGTCGGCAGGCGCTGGTGGAAAAGCGTTTGAAATCAGGCTTTCGCAGCGGTGGGACCGAGCGCAATCTTGAGCAGGTCGGCCACCGTGTTGGCGCCCAATTTTTCCATGATGTTGGCGCGGTGTGCCTCCACTGTCTTGATGCTGATCCCCAGGTCGTCAGCGATTTGTTTGTTGAGGCGTCCGGCGACGATGCGCTCCAACACCTGCGCCTCGCGGCTGGTGAGTTTGGCCAGAAGGGCATCGCGGCTGGCGGCCTGCTGGTGCTGAGAGAAAGCGCCTTTTGCGGTTTCCAGCATGCGGTCTACGAGACTGACCAGCTGGTCTTCCTTGAACGGCTTTTGAATGAAATCGAGCGCGCCCTTTTTCATCGACTCGACCGCCATCGGCACGTCGCCATGGCCAGTGATAAAAACGATCGGCAAGGGAGACTGGCGTTCCATCAGGCGCTCCTGCAATTCCATGCCGGTCATGCCACCCATGCGGATGTCGGCAATCAAGCAGGCAACTTCGCGCGCGTCATAGCGGCTTAGAAATGCCTCGGCTGACTCGAAGCAACGCACCCGGAAGTCTTTGCCCTCCAGCAGCCATTGCAGGGAGTCGCGCACCGCTTCGTCGTCATCGACAACGTAGACCGTGCCTTTTTTGGGGATCAAACTCATCTCGCTCTCTCTGGTTCCGCCAACGACGTTGGGCCTGTTTCCAGCTGCAGGGGCTCGGCGCGCAGCTTTGAGACCACAGGGATCCAGAAGCTGAAGCAGCACCCCACAACATCGTCGGCATTGTAGAGGTTGCGTACCTGCATCCTGCCATGGTGCGACTCGACGATGCTGCGGCACAGCTTCAGGCCAATGCCCATACCCTCGCGCTTGGTGGTGTAGAAGGCGTCGTAGATGCGTTCGACCAGCTCGTTCGGAACGCCCAGCCCGTTGTCGGTCACCGAAAATTCGACCGTCTCGGCGCCATCAACCTGGGCCGGGCCCACATGAAGTTCAATGGCCCGTTCACCGGTGGGCCGGGCGGCTTGTGCGATCGAGTCGCCGGCATTGCGCAGCAGGTTGATCAGCACCTGCTCGATCAGGATTGGGTCCACCATCAGCTGTGGCAGGCGCACTTCTACATACGGGCTTAGCCGTATTTGCTGGCGCCGCAACTCGATGTCAGCCAGCTCGATCGCGTTGCTCACCATGGGCGCCACGTCCGACAACGTGGGGTTGGGTTCGCTGCGTTTCACAAAGGCGCGGATGCGGTGAATGATCTGGCCGGCGCGTTGCGCCTGGCGGGCTGTTTTGTCCAGCGCGCCGAGCAGTTCTTCCTGGGTGATGCGCTGCTCTTGCAGCCGCGAAATCATGCCGTTGCAGTAATTGCTGATGGCCGTCAGCGGCTGGTTGAGCTCGTGCGCAACGCTCGAGGCCATTTCACCCATGGTGATGAGCCGACTGGCGGTTTGTGCGCGCTCGGCCTGCTGTGCTGCCAGAGTTTCGGCGCTGCGACGAGCGGTGATGTCACTGGCAATCACCATTTGCGCCAGGCGGCCGTCAACCCAGGTGAGGTAGCGCGTGCGCACCTCCAGCCACAAGTCAAGCTGCTCGACAAACACCTCGGCGTTTTCTGAGCCGGCATCGGTGAGCGTGTCGGTCGGCATGCCGGCGAAAGCGTCGACCGCGTCGCCATCGTCCGGGCTGGGGCTGGGCCGTCGCCCGCAGAGGTCGACCAGTTGCCGGTGGCCCAGGCTGTGGGTGCCGAACCAATGCCGGTACATCTTGTTGGCAAACAGCATTTCCTCGCTGCCCAGCGGTGCCACCGACACCGCCGAGTCCAGGCTCTCCAGCACGGTGGTGAAGCGCTCGTAGGACGCCGAGAGCTCTTCGCGAATGCGCTTGGGCTCGGTGATGTCGGTCATTGAGGTCATCCAGCCGCTCTGGTGGCCCTTGGGGTCGATCAGCGGCGAGACGTACATGCGGGCGTCAAAAATGCCACCGTCTCGGCGCTGCACCCGCACCTCGAAGCCGCCAGGAATGGAGCGCCCTTTGAGCTCGTCTTCCAGTCGCGCAGCCAAGATGTCGTGGTCGGCCTCTGGCCAGTAAGGAAACGGTGCGGTGCGACCCATCAGCTCGCTTTCGGTCCAGCCGGTCATGGAGCAAAACGCGGGGTTGACGTAGGTGATGCGGCCCTGCAGATCGAGCGCCCGCATACCGGTGAGCATGGAGTTCTCCATCGCGCGGCGGAAATTGGTTTCCAAGAGCAGGGCCTGTTGCGCCTGCACCCGCCTGCGGATGTGCCGCCAGGTGCCCAGCAACATCCACACGGTGAGCGCGCTGAGCGCGGCAATGATCCAGAAAAATCCGTTGCCCACGATGTCTTTGGAGGTGCGATGGCCGTGCGCTTTGATCAGGAGCCCGTTGCCCACCGGCGAGACCGGCACCGCGTGCTCCAGCGGCTGGCTGGACCAAGGCAGCAGCCGATCCGCTGCGGTACCGTCTTGCGGGCTGCCTGCAAGTACCCGGTCACGGTCATCGACAAGCGCCACCGCATAGCGCGACATGATTTCGGGCGGCATGCCAAAACGCATCAGGCTGTCAATCCCGTACTCGCCCATGACGGTGCCAGCAAAGCGCCCCTGCTCGCTTAGGGGCACCTGCAGCTGCAGTGTTGCATTGCGTGGGTTTTCACCGATCGGGCGCGAGTACACCGGCTGTCGCAGGTCGCGCGCGAGCTCGAACGAGCCGTCGGTATCCTCGTGCGTGAGCACGGATCCGGGCAAACGAACCAGTGCGGTTGGTGTGCTGGGCGAGGCGTAGGTGGCAATCACCGTGCGCCGGGCGTCCACCCAGCTGACAGCCAGCAGCTCAGGAAACTGGCTCACCAGGGACGCGACCTGGAACTCAAATTCGGTGCTGGCAATCTCCCGGTTGTCGATCTCGCGCGCGAGGCGCATCAGCTGTTCCTGGCGCTCCAGCAAGCGAAGCCGCAGGCGCTGTTGCGCGTATTCGACATCGCGGGTCAGGGTTTGTTGCTCACGCTTGAGTTCCTCGTGAGTCAGGTAGGTGACGGCCACCCCGATGGCCGCGAGAAACAACAACACCGCCAACAGCGGCGCGAGTGTGGCCACGCGGTCTTGGCGCGACGGTGGCAGGCGTTGCCACCAGCGTCTCCACCAGGTGCTGGCTACAGAGGAAACGGTGGAAGCAGCGGAAGCAGCGGAAGCAGCGGAAGGAGCCTGAGGCAATTTCATGAGCATCTGATTTTATGCGAGGGCAGCCCAAGACGTTTTTCAAAATGTCACCATATGAAAATCAAAGGCATATGTTGAAATTAAAAAAGGGCTGTGGGAGAATTCTGTTTAGCAGAAAAGTAGCGCTTCAAGCTCGTTCCAAAATCAACCGGAGACAAACATGTCAGCGTCAGACGCTCTCGATAGCCGTGGTGCAGGTGACCTGGATAAACAGGAAACCCGCGAGTGGATGGAGGCGCTGGTCGCCGTGATTCAGCGCGAGGGGCCCAAACGCGCGCATTTCCTGCTCGAACAGCTGCTGGAGGAGGCACGCCAAAACAGCGTGGACCTGCCGTTCTCGGCCGAGACCGGCTATGTGAACACGATCGAGACCGCGCAAGAGGCTCGCTCGCCAGGCAACCTGGAGATCGAGCAGCGGCTGCGCGCTTACATGCGCTGGAACGCGATGGCCATGGTGGTCAAGGCCAACAAGCTCAGCCCGCCAGACGGTGGCGATCTGGGTGGTCACATCGGCTCCTTCGCCTCGTTGGCCAGCCTGTTTGGTGCCGGTTTCAATCACTTTTGGCACGCCGAGAGCGAGAACCATGGCGGTGATTGCCTGTTCATTCAGGGCCATGTGTCGCCCGGCGTGTACGCCCGCGCCTACCTGGAAGGGCGGTTGACCGAAGAGCAGCTGCTCAACTTCCGCCAAGAGGTGGATGGCAAAGGCTTGTCGAGCTATCCGCACCCCAAGCTGATGCCCAATTTCTGGCAGTTCCCCACCGTGTCGATGGGCTTGGGTCCGCTGATGGCGATCTACCAGGCGCGGTTCCTCAAATACCTGCATGCGCGCGGCATTGCCAACACCGAGACCCGCAAAGTCTGGGTGTTCTGTGGCGACGGCGAGATGGACGAGGTGGAGTCGCTGGGGGCGATCAGCCTGGCTTCGCGCGAGAAGCTGGACAACCTGATCTTCGTCATCAACTGCAACCTACAGCGTCTGGACGGGCCGGTGCGGGGCAACGGCAAGATCATCCAAGAGCTTGAAGGCGAGTTTCGCGGTTCCGGCTGGAACGTAATCAAACTGATTTGGGGCAGCCAGTGGGACCCGCTGCTCGCTGCCGACAAAGACGGTGCGCTGCGCGAGATCATGATGGCGTGCAACGACGGCGATTACCAGGCTTTCAAGGCCAACGACGGAGCCTACGTACGCAAGCATTTCTTTGGCCGCGACCCGCGCACGCTGGAGATGGTGGCGCACCTGAGCGACGACGAAATCGGCGACCTGCGCCGCGGCGGCCACGACTCAAAAAAGGTTTATGCGGCTTTCGACGCCGCTGTCAAAACCAAGGGCCAGCCGACTGTGCTGCTGATCAAGACCGTCAAAGGTTTTGGCATGGGCAAAGTGGGTGAAGGCCGCAACACGGTGCACCAAACCAAGAAGCTGGGCGAGGAAGACATCAAGGCTTTCCGCGATCGCTTCAACATCCCGATTCCCGACAGCGAGCTGTCCAAGATTCCGTTTTACAAGCCGGCCGACGACACGCCGGAGATGAAGTATCTGCACGAGCGGCGCAAAGCGCTGGGCGGCTATTTGCCGCACCGCCGCACCCGGGCCGACGAGAGCTTCACCGTGCCGCCCATAGAGACCTTCAAGGCGGTGATGGAGCCCACCGCCGAGGGCCGCGAGATCAGCACCACCCAAGCCTATGTGCGCTTTCTGACGCAGCTACTGCGCGACAAGGCGCTGGGCTCGCGCGTGGTGCCGATCTTGGTGGACGAGGCGCGCACCTTCGGCATGGAGGGCCTGTTTCGCCAGATCGGTATTTACAACCCGGATGGCCAGCAGTACACGCCGGTCGATAAAGACCAGGTGATGTACTACCGGGAAGACAAGGCTGGCCAGATTTTGCAGGAAGGCATCAACGAGGCCGGTGGCATGAGCAGCTGGATCGCTGCGGCCACGAGCTACAGCACCAGCAACCGCATCATGGTGCCGTTTTATGTGTACTACTCGATGTTCGGCTTCCAGCGCATTGGCGATCTGGCCTGGGCCGCTGGCGACATGCAGGCGCGCGGTTTTCTGCTCGGCGGCACCTCAGGCCGCACCACGCTCAACGGTGAAGGCCTGCAGCACGAAGACGGCCACAGCCATATCCTGGCCAGCACGATTCCGAACTGCGTCAGCTACGACCCCACCTTTGCGCACGAGGTCGGTGTCATCCTGCACCACGGCCTCAAGCAAATGGTGGAGAAGCAGGACAACGTGTTCTATTACCTGACGTTGCTCAATGAAAACTACCCCATGCCCGGTCTCAAGCCGGGCACCGAGGAGCAGATCATCAAGGGCATGTACCTGTGCAAAGAAGGCCCTGCTGGGTCCGCGCCTCGCGTGCAACTGCTGGGCTCTGGCACCATTCTGCGCGAGTCGATCGCGGCGCAGGAGCTGCTGGAGCAAGAGTGGGGCGTCGCCGCCAACGTCTGGAGCTGCCCAAGCTTCAACGAGCTCACCCGCGACGGCCAGGATGTCGAGCGCTGGAACCTGCTGCACCCGCTGGAGACGCCCCGCATCTCCTTCGTGAGCCAGCAGCTGGAGCCGCACACCGGTCCGGTGGTGGCCAGCACCGACTACATGAAGAACTACGCCGAGCAGATCCGCTCGTTCATTCCCAGGGGCCGGACCTACAAGGTGCTGGGCACCGACGGATTTGGTCGCAGCGATTTCCGAGCGAAGTTGCGCGAACACTTTGAGATCAACCGCCACTACATTGTGCTGGCCGCACTCAAGGCGCTGAGCGAGGAGGGCGCGGTGCCGGTAGCCAAGGTGGCCGAGGCGATTGCGAAATATGGCATCAGGACCGAGAAGATCAACCCGCTGCACGCGTAGCCCATTTCGGAGACAGACATGGCATTGGTAGAAGTAAAAGTCCCGGATATCGGGGACATCGACGAGGTGGCGGTAATTGAACTGCTGGTCAAACCCGGTGACACGGTGGAGGCCGAGCAGTCGCTGATCACGGTGGAGTCCGACAAGGCATCGATGGAAATTCCGTCGAGCCACGCGGGTGTGGTCAAAGAGCTGCGCGTGGTTTTGGGCGACAAGGTGAAAGAGGGTTCGGTGGTGCTGATGCTGGAGGCGGCAGCAGAAGCTGCTGCGCCTGCCAAAGCAGCAGATGCACCGTCAGCCGCTCCTGCCTTTGCGGCGGCCCCGGCTCCCACGCTGAGCGCTGCGGCGTCAGCGCCGGCACCGACCGCCAGCGCTTCGATTGAGGTCATGGTGCCCAACATCGGCGACTTCAAAGATGTGGTGGTGATCGAGGTCTTTGTGAAGCCGGGCGACGCCATCAAGGTTGAGCAAAGCCTGATCACAGTTGAGTCTGACAAGGCGTCGATGGAAATTCCGTCGAGCCACGCTGGCGTGCTGAGGGAACTCAAGGTCAAGGTGGGGGACACCGTCAACATCGGTGACTTGTTGGCAATTTTAGAAGGCACCAGCGCTGCGGCGGTGCCCGCGTCTGCAGCCGCTGCAGCCCCAGCCCCAGCCCCAGCCCCAGCCCCAGCCCCAGCCATCGCGAAAATACCGGTGTCTGCCGAGGAGGTTCCTGCCGCTGCGAAATCGTTGGCGCCCGCTGTGGTTTTGGCCCACAACCCATCCACCGTCCCGTCCACCGGCCTGCCACACGCCTCGCCCTCGGTGCGCAAGTTCGCACGCGAATTGGGTGTGCCGCTGCCTGAGGTCAAAGGCTCAGGGCGCAAGGGACGCATCACAGCCGAGGACATTCAGAGCTTCACCATGTCCGTCATGGCCGGTGCACTTCATACCCAGGCCCAAGCAGCCAAGGCGCCTGCGCCTCCCGGCTCGGGCGGTGGCGGTTCTGAGCTGGGCCTGATTCCCTGGCCCAAGGTGGACTTCACCAAGTTCGGCCCGGTCGAGCGCAAGGAAATGGGCCGCATCAAAAAGATCAGCGGTGCCAACCTGCTGCGCAACGCGGTGATGATCCCGGCGGTCACCAACTTCGACGACGCCGACATCACAGACCTGGAGGCATTTCGCGTCTCGACCAACCTGGAAAGCGAAAAGGGGGCGAAATCTGGAAACAACGCCGTCGCTGTGAAGATCACCATGCTCGCCTTCCTCATCAAAGCCTGCGTGGCCGCGCTGAAGAAATTCCCCGAGTTCAACAGCTCGCTCGATGGCGATGTGCTGGTCTACAAACAGTACTTTCACATCGGCTTTGCCGCCGACACGCCCAGCGGACTGATGGTGCCGGTGATCAAAGACGCTGACAAAAAGGGCATTTTCCAGATCAGCACCGAGATGGGCGAACTCGCCAAGAAAGCGCGCGAAGGCAAGCTGAGCCCGGCTGAGATGAGCGGCGCCAGCTTCACCATTTCGAGCCTGGGGGGCATCGGTGGGCGCTACTTCACACCCATCATCAACGCGCCTGAGGTCGCCATTTTGGGCGTCTGCAAGAGCCAGATGGAACCGGTGTGGGACGGTAAGGAATTCGCGCCGCGCTTGATGCTGCCGCTCTCGCTCACCTGGGACCACCGCGTGATCGATGGTGCGGCCGCCGCGCGTTTCAACGCTTACCTCGGCCAGATCCTCGGCGACTTCCGCCGGGTCTTGCTCTGAACCCATCTGCATTGGAAAAACAGTGGCTCTTATGGATATTCAAGTTCCCGATATTGGTGATGTTGACGAGGTGGCGGTGATCGAGCTGCTGGTGCAGCCCGGTGACACCATCACTGTGGAGCAGTCGCTCATCACAGTCGAGTCCGACAAAGCGTCGATGGAGATTCCTTCTTCGCATGCTGGCGTGGTGAAAGAGATCAAGGTCAAGCTGGGCGACAAGGTCAAGCAGGGCAGCGTGGTGCTGACGCTGGACATGGCCGAAGCGGTTGCCGTTAGCGTTCCAGCCCCAGCTCCAGCTCCAGCCCCAGCGCCAGCGCCGACACCTGCTGCCTCGCCGGTGGTTGCTCCCTTGGCAGCCCCCGCTGTCGATAGCTTCAACGGCTCGGCCGACATCGACTGCGATCTGCTCGTGCTCGGCGCCGGCCCCGGCGGCTACTCGGCTGCCTTTCGTGCCGCCGATCTGGGCCTCAAGGTGGTGATCGTCGAGCGCTATGCGCAGCTCGGCGGCGTGTGTCTGAACGTGGGCTGCATCCCAAGCAAGGCGCTGCTGCATGTGGCCGCCGTGATGGACGAGGTGAGCCACATGGCCGATCTGGGTATTGACTTTGGTGCGCCCAAGGTCGATATCAACAAGCTGCGCACCCACAAAGAAAAGGTAATTGGCAAGCTGACCGGCGGCCTGACGGCAATGGCAAAGATGCGCAAGGTGACCACGGTGCGCGGTTATGGCGCGTTTGTTGGCGCCAACCATGTCGAGGTGCAGGAGACCAGTGGTACGGGCCAGGAGAAAACCGGCAGCAAGCAAACCATTGCATTCAAGAAATGCATCATCGCGGCTGGCTCGCAACCGGTGCGTCTGCCTTTCGTGCCCGAAGACCCACGCGTGGTCGACTCCACCGGCGCGCTGCAGCTCAAAGAAGTGCCCAAGCGCATGCTGATCCTGGGCGGCGGCATCATCGGCCTGGAGATGGGTACGGTCTACAGCACGCTGGGCGCGCGCCTGGATGTGGTCGAGATGATGGACGGTCTGATGCAGGGCGCCGACCGCGATCTGGTTAAGGTTTGGCAAAAGATGAATGCCAAGCGCTTTGACAACATCATGCTCAAGACCAAGACGGTGGGCGCCAAAGCCACGCCCGAAGGCATTGAGGTGACATTTGAAAGCAGCGAGCCAGGCGGCAAAGCGCCCGAGCCGCAGGTGTACGACCTGGTGTTGCAGGCAGTGGGCCGCTCGCCCAACGGCAAGAAGCTCGCCGCCGAGAAGGCCGGTGTGGCCGTGACCGACCGTGGCTTTATCAACGTCGATATTCAGATGCGCACCAACGTGCCGCACATCTTCGCGATTGGCGACATCGTGGGCCAGCCGATGTTGGCGCACAAGGCGGTGCACGAAGCGCATGTGGCAGCCGAGGTGATCGCGGGCGAACTGCAAGGCAATGCCAAGCTGGCGGCGGCCGCGTTCAATGCCCGCGTGATCCCCAACGTGGCCTACACCGACCCCGAAGTGGCGTGGGTGGGACTCACCGAAGACCAGGCC
>Ga0105052_10002796_pt1 | contig 20896 bp, 19 predicted proteins | sample FRY03_FD_78094 | JGI IMG/M metagenome (GOLD analysis project Ga0105052, IMG submission 78094) | Freshwater microbial communities from Lake Fryxell liftoff mats and glacier meltwater in Antarctica - FRY-03 | ecosystem: Environmental > Aquatic > Freshwater > Ice > Glacier meltwater ... | reverse complement strand
TAAAATATGTCAAAAGAAAAAACATATAAAGAAAGAGAGTATATTGAGGTGGCTGAATGGATTCAATCTCGTTTTGTCGCAAAATTAGCGCAAAATTCTAATCTTACAATGAAGAATTTTTTACAGGATTCAGGTCAAATCATAGATGAATTATTAGTTAGTAGAATAGAAAATCTAACCAAAGGAAAAATACTTGACATAATAGAAGATATAACTGGTGAGCAATTATCTATCGGTAGTATTAATGCAGGCGGTGCAGCAGCAGTACAATATCGTGATGAAATGACTGAAGCATTAGAGAGGAGCAGGAAATTGTACGATGAGGAAGAACAAGGCTTTGATGAGCTAGAAGCTGCTTTAGCTGCAAGTATGGTTGCAAGTGGTGGGGTTAATAGGGATGATGAACTGGAAGCCGCTCTAGTTGCAAGTATGACTCCAAGTAGTGGGGTTATGGATGATATTGAATTTGCCAAGGCGTTGTCATTTATTGGAGAGAATGAAGGGAAAGGGATAGATGAAAAGGGTAATGGGGAGTAAATAAAGTTATCTTTTCTTAAATTAAACGTTAAAATAATATATATTATTTTAACTATAGAGCCAATCTTCAAATTGGCTCGGACCTATTTGTATTATAATATTATTTCTTGTGCAATTAATTCCACAAGAAATCTATTAAAATATTTGACAGTTTAAAATGAATCCCCATAATTCCAAAATAATATAAAATTATTGAATTATGAAAAGAGCATTTATTTTTCCAGGGCAGGGATCACAAATTATTGGAATGGGGAAGGATTTCTATGATTTATTTCCTATTGCCAAAGAAACATTTCAATTAGTCGACGATATTCTAAATCAAAAACTAAGTAATATGATTTTTAATGGTTTGGATGAAAATCTGAATTTCACTATTAATACTCAGCCTGCTCTGATGGTGGTATCAATGGCAATATTAAATGTCATTAAAGATCAAACAAAAAAAAATATAGATTCTCTTTGTTCGTATGTTGCTGGTCATTCCCTTGGTGAGTATAGTGCTCTTTGTGCTGCTGGGACAATAAGTTTGCAAGATAGTGCTCAATTATTACATTTACGTGGCAAATATATGCAAGAAGCATCCCCAGAAGGGAATGGTGCCATGGCAGCTTGTGTTGGTATAAACTTAGAAAAAATAGAAGAAATAATCAATGATATTGATGGTTTTGGAGTATGTCAAATTGCTAACGATAATAGCGATGGTCAAGTGGTTATTAGCGGGGATAGTGCAAATATAGATAGAGTAATTGCTATAATGAAAGATTTGGGATTAAAAGCAATAAAACTAAAGGTAAGCGCTCCATTTCACTCTAGGCTTATGAAAAGTGCGGAAGAAAAAATGGCCACAGAGTTAGAGCAAGTGACTTTTAACGTACCTTTAGTACCAATTATACAAAATGTAAATGCAATATCTACATCTGACCCGAGAGCAATAAAACAAAATTTGGTTTTACAAATTTGCAATAGAGTGAGATGGAGAGAAACCGTAGACAAAATGACTTCATTAGGTATTAATGAAATAGTTGAAATAGGAAGTGGTAAAGTTCTAACAAATATGTTAAAAAGAACTGATCATAAATTTAAATTGACAAATATTAGCAAAGTGGCTGAATTTCAAGATTTTATATCATCGTAATAAATATGAGTAACTTTTCTAAAAACTATAACTTTAATGAAACTGAGAAAAACTTGCAAAAATTTTGGCAAGAACAAAAAATTTATGCTTGGGATCAAAATGAATCTAGGGAAAATACTTTTATAGTAGATACTCCGCCTCCTACAGTATCGGGGCAACTGCATATAGGTCACGTTTATAGCTATACACAAGCAGATTTTATCGTTCGTTTTAAACGTATGACAGGTAAAAATATTTGCTATCCCATTGGGTTTGACGATAATGGTCTTCCTACAGAACGTTTGGTAGAGAAACAAAAAAAGATCAGAGCTGTAGGTATGGATCGCCAGAAATTTGTAGAGATTTGCACAGAAGTTGTTGCGGCAGAAGAAGAGAAATTCAGAGCATTATTTAACCAGCTTGCCTTATCAGTTGACTGGAATTTGGAATATCAAACAATTAATCCGATGTCGCAGAAAATTTCACAAATGTCATTTTTGGATTTAGTACACAAAGGAGAGATTTACCGAGATACTCAACCAATGTTATGGGATCCAGTCGATCAAACCGCACTTGCTCAAGCAGACATTGAGGATAAAGAACAGAACTCTTTAATGAATGACATAATCTTCTATGGCGAGGCAGGAGAGGAACTTACTATTGCAACTACAAGGCCTGAATTACTTCCTGCTTGCGTTGCTGTCTTCTATAATCCAAACGATATAAGATATAAACACCTAGAGGGAGCATATGCAATAACTCCACTTTTTGGTGATAGGGTACCTATTCTTGCTGATGATCTAGTTCAGATAGATAAAGGTACGGGGCTTGTGATGTGCTGCACATTTGGAGATGTAACAGATATATTATGGTGGAAAAAACATAAATTACCTCTCAAAATTATTATTGATAAAAAAGGTGTAATTTCAAATATCAATTTTGAAAATTATTCAAATAAAACAGAAACGCAAAATTTTGCAAATCAAATTAGCGGATTAAAAATAAAGGATGCTAGAAATAAAATTCTTGAAATATTAAAAGAAGAGAGATTGCTAATTAAGCAAATAGAAATTACTCAGACTGTAAAATGCGCTGAACGATCAGGGGCTCCGCTTGAAATACTGACGACACCTCAATGGTTTGTAAAAACAGTTATTCATAAAGATGCGCTTATAAAAAGATCAGAAGAAGTTAATTGGTATCCAAAATACATGAAAATCCGTTTAGACAACTGGATAAATTCCATAGCTTGGGATTGGTGTATAAGCAGGCAACGTTATTTTGGTGTTCCTTTTCCTGTATGGTATTCAAAAAGGATAGGTGAAGAAGGCAAGGTTTTATTTGCTGATATTGCTCAGTTGCCAGCTGATCCACTAAAGGATTTACCACATGGGTATTCTAGAGAAGAAGTAGAGCCAGATTTCGATGTTATGGACACATGGGCAACAAGCGCGGTCTCACCGCAGCTTAATAGTCATGGTATATCAGAGACTTTAACTATAGATTCAGATAGGCATCGAAAATTATTTCCTGCGGATTTGCGGCCGCAAGCTCATGAAATAATTAGGACTTGGGCTTTTTATACCATATTAAAAGCACATTTACATCAAGACACGCTTCCATGGAAAAATATTATGGTTAGTGGCTGGTGTTTAGCGGAAGATAAGAGTAAAATGTCTAAATCTAAGGGTAATGTTATAGAGCCTGAAAAGCTATTTCAACAATATGGATCTGACGTAGTTCGTTACTGGGCTGCTAGTTCCAAACTTGGAGCAGACATTGTCTATTCTGAAGATGTAATGAAAAATGGGAAACGTCTTGTTAATAAGCTTTTTAATGCTGCTAAATTTGTATCTATTCATTTTGATAAATTAGAGGAGAAAGATAAAACTGCAGAAATTTCGGAAGTGCAAGATAAAATTACCAATAATTTCGATAAGTTTTTGATGCAAAAAATTATCGATCTAGCGATAAAAGTTGAATCTGATATGAATGAATATGAATATGCAAATTCGGTACATTTGATTGAGCAATTTTTCTGGTCGGTTTTCTGTGATAATTATTTGGAGATCACGAAAGTGAGAGCGTACGGTCATGATGAAGATGGTCACTATAGTGTTATTTTAACTCTTTACCATGCTTTGCAAATTCTGCTTAAATTATTTGCGCCTTTTATTCCTCATATTGTTGAAGAAATTTACCTGAATCTATATAGCTCCAAGTCTATACATTCTCGGGGTACTTGGCCATCTTTAAATAATATTGTATTTGATGTAGAACCAAGCCAATCTGAAGCTCTTATAGAGATTCTAGAATTAGTTAGAAAATCTAAAGCAGAAAAGCAATTATCAATTAAAGTTCCAATTAAGATATTAGAAATTAAAAACATTATCTTATCAAATGACTTAACAGAGGATCTTAAAAATGCTACATCTTCTGAGGAAATAAAATTTGTAAATGATGAGTTAGGTTATATTGGTATTAATATAACATATTAAACTATTAGTTATGTTTGAGTGCAATCGTCACCCAGAGCTTCGCAAAGAGAAGCGTGGGGTCTTATCCATTGTTGCATGGGGATTCCTCCGCGCCGGACTATATCTGGTTAGGTAATGATGCCAATCTAATCAAAAAATTGGGGCTTGAATAATATCATTGCTTCTTTCAAAGTTTTTGGTAATGGCGTTAAATTATATTGAGGATCAAAAGCATTGCCATATATTTTTGGTATTTTATTGATAATATCAGGATTTTCTAACCCCATTAAGATGGATTTTAAAATAGTATAAATCGCCAGATACGGATCTATTGATGTGCTTGCAATTCTGTGTTCTAGTCGTTTTATTTCTAAATCAGGTATTCTAACTGCTACAGTCCTATTATTCCCGCCAAATGACACATGGGTCGGGGTCATAAAATCCTTATCAATTCGCAAATAATCTTCTTCATTTGGCATGAATACCAAAAAACTATCTAGCATGTAATAACATAAGCTTTGAGCTTGATGAGTCAGGTCAGATGGTCTATCGAAACTAATATGAAAATGAATAGAACTGCCGTAATCATCGGTAAATGGTTTTGGGTGAAGATTTGCTTCTCCCCCTAATTTTACAGCGCCATCTATTATATTATGTTTCAATATAAGGATTTCTTGCGCGTAGTTTATTAAATCCAATGAAGGTGGCAGGTCTATTTCAAATTGATTTTTACCTTTTTCTTTCTTTATCCTAATTTCTAAAATATCTTCAAGATCAGGTATATTTATATTCTCACTGATATAGAACTCTATTTCTGTACCAAAACATGGAATCATATTATGGTCCGCGTGGAATTTCTTTATTATCTTCTCTAATCTATTGCCATGACGCAATTGATCTGATAATTTATCTAGAAAATTATTGGTTTTCACAAATATGCTTAATAAATTTATAAATGATAGAGTTTATTATAAAATTTTTGACAAAAGCTACAAGCAATCTAGCTATATTTATTCTAAATATAAATATAATGACGAATTATTGCTTCAAGAAGTGGAAAATAATAAAAAAGCAATATTATCCACTTTAGGAGCTGATAATATAGTTATACTTAAACAAGTGCATGGTAATAAAATAATAGATGCAGATGAGATTAATGATTTTAATATTGAACTTGAGGCGGACGGTGCGGTAACGACATTACAAAATCTCGCCTTGGGTATCCAGACTGCAGATTGTGTCCCCATTTTACTAGCAAGTGATGATGGTAATGTGATTGGAGCTGCGCATGCAGGATGGAAGGGGAGCAAAACTAATATAGTCAGTAATTTAGTTAAAGCCATGGAAGATAAAGGTACAAATAATATTAAAGCCCTCATAGGCCCGGCCATTCAACAATATTCATATGAAGTAGATGCAAACTATTATGAAAGTTTTATTAGCGAAGATCTACAATTTGCTAAATTTTTTATCCCTTCACCTCAAAAGCCTGCAGATCATTATATGTTTGATTTACCTGCCTTCGTTGAGATGAAGCTAAAAAATGCTGGTGTTGAAGATATAAGTAAAAGCCTGGACGACACTTATAGCAACAGGGATAAATATCCAAGTTATAGGCGCTCGACTCATTTGGGAACGAAATATAATAAAAATATCTTATCAACGATAGTGATTAAGGGTTAGGATTCATTGCCGAGCGGTCGTTGTGATGATTCGTCATTCAGAGCGAACCGCAGGTTCGCGTGGAAGCTCTAGGTGGCCATCAGGCCCGGTAATGAAGAATAAAATTTATAAATGATAGAATTTGGCATAGTTTATGCTATAACGTTTATATGTAGTATGCCTGAAGTCATAGCCTGGCGACCGCAGTGACTGGTTGTCACCTAGAGCTTCGCAAAGAGAAGCGTGGGGTCTCAGGTAGTTACACGAGATTCCGCGCCAGACTACGTCTGGCTCGGCAATGACGATTCGTGCGGCAATGACAAATGACATATAATAATTAATTAACTAAATAAAAATTTGGAGAAAGAAAATGACGAGTAATTTTCACAATATTCAGGATGCCACGAGAACAGCCGGGGGCAATGTTGTTAACAGCAAAGTTCTAAGCGGAAAAAAGAGAGATGTCTTTTTTTCATCAACTTATATTGGCAATAATGTAGGATATGTTGAATCTAAGATCAGAGCGGATATGTCTCAAGGTTCTATTAAGGCTACAGGGATTGCAACGGATTTCTCATTTAGTGGTCCCAATGCTTTTGCCGTGGTTAAAAGAAATCCGAATGATCCAAATGGGGAAAACCTTTTTACTAGGTCAAATTCTTGTCGTATTGATAAATCTGGTAATTTAGTAAATAGTTCAGGCTATCATTTAATGGTATGGCAACTTGATGATCATGGTGGTGTGCCAGCAAATTATTCTTCATTTGATTCTTTGGTTTCAACAAATTTGAACAACAGAACTAGTGCGTCGAAACCATCAAGTGAGATATATATTTCGTCGACTTTAAAGGCTAACCAGAAGGCTCTTAAAGGTGCTGGGCAATTATTCAAAATCGATAGATCCGGCATAAATGCTAATCTTAAAGATGATGATATTATTCTCCCTGAAAAAGCTTTGAAGCAAGGCGATAGTTTTATCCTAACCTCAACTCCACCTGCTCGCCCTAAAACTTTTGTTTATGGCGGAATATCAATTAGTAGAAAAATTACTGATGCCCCTATTTACCAAGCTTCAGGATCAGGTCAAGCATTTCATATAGTAGATGGTGCTCCAGGTGATACTCAGCTCCAAAGTGGCACAGGTCTTTCTGTTACTTATAAAGGCGTCACACATAATCTGAAAGCTAAAGTGGGCTCTAATGAAGCAGAAAATGAATTCTCTTCTTTGGATACTTTGGCTAAAACAATAGCGCGAATTGACGGACTTAAAGCTATGGTCAAAGGTGGCAGACTTCTGGTGAGTTCCGATGGTAATGAAGCGGTTGCTTTTGCAAATGATAATAGCAATATGAAAGAGACCTTAGGTCTTGTGAATATTGAGGCACAAGATCCTGCGAATGGCGAGAGGTTCTCTAGCCTTAATCAATTTAAAAAACTAATAAATGGAAGCCCTGAAACATTTGGATTGCAAGCTGAAAATATAAAAGGCGGGCTTGATATACATTCAAGAGTCGCAACCTCAGGTTTTAATATGCGTGGTTCCTCACTCGGAGTCACAAAATTCGAAAGAGCGAGTATAGGAGATGGTACTGAAATTGGTAAATCCACTGTAACTATAGATTCTCCGAATCACGGTCTTAGAACTGGGGATTTTGTTAAACTTAGTGGGCAAATAGGAGCAGGAGTTGGTGCAACAAATGTACCAGAAGGGATTTATATGATAAATTCTGTTAATGATGACCAATTTACTATTTATACAATTCATACTCATATTGGTCTAATGGCTCCAGCGGCGGCGGCAGCTCCTTTACCTGTGCCTCCTAATACCACGTGGCAAAAAATTGCTGGAACCAGTTTTCCTAGAGTTCCCCTCGCTGGAGTAACAATTACTGCTGTTAATGGTGCTAACAATGGACCTATAACAATTACTAATGCTGGTCATGGATTAGCTGATAATAATGTTATCTATGTATCTGGTATATATGGTCTGTCTAATGGGCGTGATATTACTGTCCCAGCTGGATATTATATTGTTACTGGTGTTGCTGGTAATAATTTTAATATTACCCCATCAAACAATATAGGTGGCGCTGGCCTTGTTGGTGCGGTAGGACCTTTTACTTACCAAAAAGTAGGCGCAGCAGCAGGGGGGGTATTTGCCCCAGCCGGAGCAGATGTGATCGGAAACTTTAATACAAAAGTTATGGAAACTTTTGCTGCAGGTGCTCAGCCAGGTAGGGTCAGGGTTTATTTACCAAATAATAATTATTCAGTAAGAGATTTTTTCTCAACAAATCTTACTGCCAATAAAACTGTTGGTGGTATGTTACTCGAGCCAGGTAAGCAATATCAAATCACTGCTAGAGACGCAAATTGGATTGAATTCCAACCTCCGCTGGCTGGTGTAGCTGTTGCTGCGAATGACGTTATAACCTACGGCGATCCAGCGCAGGCAGCTGAGATTGGCATCGATTTCTGCATAGATCATTACGCTAAAACTTGTGATTATCTTGGTATGCAACAGGATAAATTTAATTTTGACGCGACTTATGCTGCTGGTGATGATAATTTAAGCCTTGCAAGTGCTAAACATAGTGCTGATGGGCGTGTTATCGTGCATACAGTTAATGTATATGATTCTCTTGGTGCTTCTCACGAAATGCTCATATATTTTGCAAAGCTTGATAATAATAGGTGGGCTGTTGAAATTGCGGCAAAAAAACAAACCGATGGTTCTTTTGACGTAATTACAGATAAAAAAGATGGTCTCATTAAATCTGGAATAGTAGAGTTTAATAATGACGGCTCTTTTGCTACTGCTAGTAATTTAGCTAATTTTCAAATGCTTTTTAATAATGGTTCTGCACCAAGCAATATTAACATAAATTGGGAACAAATTGTTTCTGGTCTAAATGGGCAAGTAAGCAGCGGGATCAAGCAGAATGGTGATCATAATGATATAAGAATAGATGCAGATGGCTATAAATCTGGTACTATAACATCTGTAGAAATCGATTCAGAAGGCTATATCATAGCTTCATTTAGTAATGGCGAAACTCAGAAATTATATCAAGTTGCTACTGCTATATTTGATAATATCGACGCCCTTATTGCTGGTGATAGTGGAACTTATCGGGCTAGTAAAGATTCTGGTCCAGCTAGGTTTGGCTTTGCAGGGGTCAATGGTGTTCCGACGATAAATTCTAAAGCGATAGAAACGTCTAATATTGACATTACAGAAGGACTTCTAGATTTAAATGAAATAGGACAATATTCGAATGCAACTTTCTCATCTGAAAGAATGCAGCGTGAAGCAGAAGAGAAAGCTATTAATAATTTAACTAGGTAAACCGTCACCCAGAGCTTCTCGTTAGAGAAGCGTGGGGGTCTTGCGCAAGTTATCCTTGTTGCCGGGGGGGAAATTCCCACGCGAATCTAACGATTCGCTCTGAATGACGCTGTATGAGAGATTCCACGCGAATCTAACGATTCGCTCGGCAATGACATACTTGCGGGAATTACACTAACGGAGCAAACTCTCATATATTTCAAGGTTTTTTCTTAGCATTAAGTCTAGTGAGAAATTATCTATAACTGATTTTCTCGCCGCAATGGTTATTTGTTTTGCTTTTTCAGTATTAAGGATGGATAGGCAACGTCTAATCTTATCTGCTAAATCTTGTGCATTTTTCGGTTCTACATGATAGCCTGTGACGCCGTCTATGATAGTTTCAGCTGCCCCTCCGATATTGGTAGCTATCACTAATTTCTCCATTGCCTGGGCTTCAATTATCGTTCTGCCAAAGGCTTCTGGTTCAATTGAGGTGGATAGAATAATATCTGACACACCATACAAACCTATCATATTAATTTCATTGCCAAAAATCTGTATTTTACGCTGTAATTTACATTTCATTATACGGTCATTGATACGCTGAGTAAAATTAGGATGTTTTGATAAATCCCCAACCATTAGGCAATAAAAATCAAGGTCTTTGATTAAATTCAAGGCCTCTACTAGAACCATTTGTCCTTTCCAGCTAGTCATTCGGGAGGGTAATAAAATAACTGGTATATTATTAATAACTTGATATTTTTCTGAAAATTTTAAGTATAGGTCATTTGTAATATTTGCAGGATTAAAATATCGATAATCTACACCTCGATAGATTACTTTAATTCTATCTTCTGCTACATTATAATTTTCAATTATATGCTGTTTAACGAAATTTGAAACAGCTATTATGATTTCACCTTTGGTCATCACGCTATTATAATATCTTTTAAAAAGACCAGAAAAATTATAGATACCATGAAATGTTGTGATGAATTTAGCCCTAGAGCCTCTTGTTGCACGATAGCAACTCCACGCTGGGGCTCTTGATCTCGCATGGACTATATCCACTTTATATTCTTCTATTACATCCCTGATTAAACCAACATTCTTGCACATAATAAATGGATTTTTACTTGCAACATTTATATTAATATGTTTTATATCTAGTTGTGCTAATTTACTGACAAGGGGACCGCCAGCTGAAATAACAATAGAATTATAACCTGATTCCTTCAAGGATTTGGCTATTTCAATTGTTCCTCTTTCAACCCCGCCCGATACCAAAGCCGGCACGACTTGAAGTATAGTTTTATTATTATTGTGTGTTTTTGCTTCTATAGATGAAGACATCCAATGCCATATTATTATTTAGTTTCTAGATTATAAAGAAAATTTTGTTTATAATATATAGAAAAAAGAAGAAAAAAGATTATTTTAAAATTAAAACCAAAATATATTATATTAAATTTATGAACAAAAACCATTTATCTTTTCAAATAACTAGAACCTCCGACTTGTCATCTATTACTCATGCTACCTCACAGGCTGATCAAACTAGTTTAGTAATTTTTGATGTAGATGATGTGTTGATTATGGATCAAGACGAGTATCGATTAACCCATCCAGTTCGCGCGAAATGGATAAAAGATTCAAAGCAACGACTTTCCAGAGAGGAGAGGGACCTTTTATTTAGTATAATTTTAGCTGAAAGAAGCGTAAGGCTTGTTGATCCAGATATCATGAACATACTCCATGATTTAGAAAAACGTAAAATACCTACCATGGCATTAACCAAATTATATACAGATAAATATGGAATAATTGAAAAAATGCAAGATTGGCGAATTCGGGAATTAAAAGCTATCAATATTGATTTTGCAAAATTAACTCCGATAAAGGATGAAATAATAATTCATGATCTACAAATAGGTTATGGCGTGCCAATTCTTACTGAAGGCGTGATTCTGACGGCCAATAGAGATAAGGCTGATATACTTGAACATATTTTACATGATAAAAAATATTACCCAAAATCAATAATATTTGTAGATGATGTTTTAGAGAATTTAGAATCTGTAGAGAGACTTTGCAAAAAACTACAAATAAATTTCCATGGATTTGAATATATCGGAGCCTCCCATGTTCCTGAAATAGAACTTGATGAAGAAATAGAAAAACTTCGCTTTCAAATTTTAGAGCAGAAATATCGCTGGATTACGCACCACAATTTAAGTGAGATAATGAATTTACTCAAGGACGTAGATTAGTTGGTTATGGTGAACTAACAAACCATATGATTAGATTTATGTCTACAAATACTATTGTTAGAGCAAGGAGTGATGAAGAAATCAAAGAAGAAGCTGCTACTCTAGCAACAATGTGGGGGTTACTGTCTCAGATGTTTTTCGTATGTTGTTAGTCCGTATTGCGCGCGAGAAGGCTCGTTCGTGATGATGGTTATTGTGGATCGTCATTGCGCCACCCTAGGTAGCGCGGCAATCCAGTCTTTCTCGAAAGTTTTACTGGATTGCTTCACTTCGTTCGCAATGACGAGAGATCTTGAAACGGGTTTGGGACGACTGGTTCATCCGCTCTTAACCATATCATCACTATTTCTGGCAAATAATCTTATTTGGAAGTAAGAAAAGTCTGAATATTTATGATTCTTTGCTAAGTTATTTGCTTTAATTAAAATTTGTAAATCTTCTGTAATATTTGCAAAAAAGAATTTTGGTTCACCGCTCTGCCGAGTGCCTAAGATTTCGCCGCTACCTCGTAATATTAAATCTTGCTCTGCTATATAGAATCCATCGTTACTTTCTCTCATTATTTCAAATCTTTTTCGAGCAACATTAGAGAGTCTTTTTGGGTTATAGAGCATTATACAATAAGATTGCAAAGATCCTCGTCCTACTCTTCCTCTTAATTGGTGTAATTGTGCTAGACCAAATTTCTGTGCATCTTCTATTATAATAAGTGTTGCATCTGACACATCGATTCCAACCTCTATCACGGTCGTGGCAATTAGAATCAAAATTACCCCATCCCTGAATTGTTGCATTACGGAATCTTTTTGCTCGTTTTTCATTTTACCATGGATTATACCTACTTTATTTGAGAAAATAGGTTCAATAGCATTATATCTTGTGGTGATATCAGATAATATTCCATCCTGGTCAGTTATTTCTAAATCCTTATCTTTTTGATCAATAAGAGGACATACCCAATATACTTTTTCTCCAGAATTAATTTTTTTACTTACTGCCTCAATTACTTTGTCAATTTTATTTATAGAAACAATACTTGTAACAATAGGTAATCTATTTTGTGGTTTGCTTTTTAGTTTTGATATAGCCATATCGCCAAACATCGTAATGGCTAAGCTTCTTGGAATTGGTGTTGCTGTCATTACCAAAACATCAGGGTGAGAAGCTTTATTTATAAGATTTAGACGTTGTTCTACACCAAATCGCTGTTGCTCATCTATTACAATGTAGGCTAAATCCTTAAAATTTACCTTTTCTTGGAATAATGCATGCGTACCAATTAATATATCAATTTTTCCATTTTCAAGATTTTCTGAAATAATACGTCTAGCTGACTGAGGCGTTTTACCCGTAAGTATAGATATTTTTATTCCAGTAGAGTCTAAAGCTTTTTGGTAAAATTGATAATGCTGATTAGCGAGTAGATCTGTAGGCGCCATTAATGATGCTTGAGAGCCATTTGTTGCTACATTTACCATTGTAAGCAATGCTACTAATGTTTTACCAGAGCCAACATCACCTTGCAGTAATCTCATCATTTGCAGTGGATTTTCTTGATCTTTTTCTATTTCCTGAATTACCAGTGCTTGATCACGTGTTAGCTGAAAATTTAAGCTAGCTAAAACTAAAGATTTAAGTTCATTTGATGGAGGGAAACTCCTACCATTCTTTGTATGTACATGTCTACGGATATTTTGCAATAATAATTGATTAGCAAATAATTCCTGCTCTGCAAGGGTTTTAATGGATTTAAACCAAGCTTCATCAATCTGATTATGTTGCAAACTCGATTTATACAAATGAAGAATTTTGATATTTTCTATCAATGACTTAAGGTAGGTTTTAATCTCTTCAGAATCATTATTATTAATATGGTTGTTATAATAGTGAGTAAAATGATTCTCGATCAGCTCTATTCCGTTTAAAATATAAGAGTAAAGCTGTTTGTTAACAATACCGTAAGTAAGCGGATAGATTGGTTCTTGTGATAATTCTAATTTTGTATTCAATATAAATTCAGGATGTGATATCTGGAAATAATAATCAAAAAATTGAACTTTACCGCTAATGACATGCTTGCTACCAATTTTAAGTCTATTAAAAATAAAAGGAGGTATTTTATTAAAAAATACTAACAATATTGAACCAGTATCATTAACACCTAATATTTTTATTGGTTGTCTCCTAGAGTTTGGAAGCTGTATATCATTAATTATAATTTCTGTTTGAATTATCTGCCCATCTTTTAATTGAGATAAATTTGGTCTAATATCTTTAATTTCATAAGAACTTGGTTTATAAAAAAGCAGATCTCTTAAATTTATTATACCTAATCTTTCAAGAGATATAGCATTTTCCTTGGTAATACGCGGTAATTTATCAATTGGTGTAAAGAAGATATTGTAATCAAACATAATATAATCGTAATATTAAAGTCATAATAAGACAATATTAGTTGTAGTAATTAAATTGTGCAATAGTCTTATTCTACTCAAGCACAATGCTGCTACCACCGCCATAGCGGATGAAATCTGCAAATGCAAGAAACTTAATTTCATGTTCATGAATTTCTAAGTTCATTGTGATATGTTCATAAATGCAGCGGCAGTTAGGCTTGGTTCCAGGTCTCTCGCCATATCCACGCTTAAATATTTGCCCTTCTTTTGCTAAACATGATTTCCGAACTTTGTGATCCATTTTAGTCCGCCATATGTAGTATTGTGATTCAATAGGCTTAAAATTTTTAGGCATATTTCTTGGTATACGCGTGTTATGCAAATAAACTATTTTGGGATCGTGTGATATTAATGGAGCATTTGGTGGTGAAATAAAATGAAGATTTAGTGGAATTAAGTAGAAAAGCTTCACATGTTCTACGTTTAGCAATGCCTTGACTATTATCTTTATTAGAATGAAATTCTACTTCATGTACGGCTTTTAACAAATATTGCTTATCAGATGTGCGTACATATTCATGAATATTTTTATGAAACTTTGTATCCTTACCTACAAGGCTAGAACTTCCATTAAAATAAAGGCTCATTATTGTCATTTTCTCATTAGCTCGCAGCTTATCCCAAACATTTTTATATAAATTTTCTACTTCTTTAGTTCTAGTTTTGACGCTATGTTCATATAATATTTTTTGATCTTCTTCAGTAATTTTTCCTATTCCTGTTTTCAGATCTTCAAAATTATATTTGTTGCCAAATATTTTCTCCCATTCTATTTTTGCCTCTTTGGGTTTCATATTAAAACCTATTCCTATAGATTCATTGCCTTGTATCCCTTTGTTATTTGCTAAAATTTCTCGAATTGGCTTACTATTGGCATCATCATAAGCTTCACACCTAATACCTTCATGAGAAGAAATAAATGAATAAAGGTCTTTGTCAAAAATCTTTTTATTATCATCATCATTCAAATCAAGGTTATGATTTGCATCACGTACTATTTCAGCGAATAGCTCTCTATTATCTTCAGTCATTTTTTACCTTAATTTTTTGATATTAAATATTTAATCCAATGAATTTTTGGAATATAACTACATCGTCCAAATATTTTTTTCTGATCATTTTTACATGCAATAGCAAAAGTAATATGTATATACCTATTTAAAGCTATGTTGTAAAAGCAAGCATGATGAATATCCTTTATAAAAAATCTTTATATTTACAACCAACTCCATATTTGCGTATAACATTGGCTGCTTTCGATAGTAATTCCTTTAGTTCATGGTCATTATTATAAGCTGTAGTGCCTATATACATGATATCCCCGTTTTTAGTAAAAGCTTTAGATAAACAAAATGGTAATGATACTAATTTCTCCAATCCTTCAATATCATCTTTTTTTGATAATTCTATAAATTCTAAAATAACATATTTTATTTCTCTCCATGGAGGACCAAAAGCATATTCCATTGCTGCATCTTGGCATTTGTCATCCCAATTTTTTGATCCATGTAAACAATATTTTTTACCGATCTTGAATTCTTTTAACGGTCTTAAAATATCCTTCACCCATGGTACTCGCTTTATTTCTATAGTTTTTTTATCAGGTTTCGTTAAAAATCTTAGGTTTTTAGCATTTTCAGCGTATGAATGTGATATATAGAAAAGCATGAATATAAAAATAATAAATCGTATGATATTGCCTTATTAATTGAAAGTTTTATGATCCAGCAGTGATTTTTAATTTGATATTGATAGAAATTCCATCAATATCAACAGGCTCTAGCCTCATTCCATAGTGCTCAGATCTCAAATTAAGTGTTAAATATTCGTTTATAGATATACCATATGTAGATCTACTGCCATAAATGTAATCGTGTAAAATAAAGTCTTTATATTTACTTTTTATCTTCTTTGGTACGGACCTTATGATTTCTGATAGTAAGTTTTTTGTTCCACTAAGTTTAGCAGAGAAAAATTTAGAAATTTTCTCTCTATCATTATCAATAAAAATTGATTCAACACAGGGATGATTTGGCATTAGTTTTTCTAATCCATCGACGTCTTTCTTGCTAAATAATTCTATAAATTCTAAAATTACATTTTTAAATTCATACCACCTCTGACCAAAAGCATATTCCATTGCTGCATCCTGGCATTTGTCATCCCAGTTATTTGATCTATGTAGACAATATTTTTACCAATTTTGAATTCCGTTAGTGGTCTTAAAGCTGAAATCATTCTTGGTCTATATTTCACCTCGATATGTTTTTCATTAGGTCTTGTCAAAAACTTTAGTTTTTCGCCATCCTCACCATATGAATAAGGCATATAAAAAAGCATAAATAGACATCCTACATAAATAAATCTAGTTGGTGATTTTGTCGTCGAAGCTACCTTGCGTTCCTCACGTACATTTGAGTACACTGCGGTACTCAGCTTCGCTTCTCCTAAAAATCCCTCAACTATTTTTGATTTATGCAGGGTGCCTAATATAAAAATAATAATTCTCATAAGATTGTCCTGTAATATTAATAATTGAAGCTTATATCATATTTTACTGCAATCACTAATAGTTTTTTATTGATTTTTGTATATGATGCAAAAATATAACAAGTGAAAAAAATTTATTATAATTATTTAAAAGATATTATTGACTATCAATTTTCCACTACTATACTGTCATTTATGCGTATGAATTGAATCAAAATTTGGTTTATTTAGCGTTACTTTAACCCAAGCTTCTGTCGGGACTCTTCGCTACTATACAAAAGCGCTTTGCGTAAAAGTAGTAAGTATGATTTAGGTCATAATTAATTTCCTCCCGGCGTACCTCCTATAATTCCAGTCACCCTTGATAGTATAAGATAATTTTAGTAGATTTCACCATGTTCTTATTGTATAAATAGCTAACAAATTTATTAAAAAAGCCACATGCAATTATATCCCTTAAGATTATTACCTGAACATACCTCGTTTGATTTCATGCACTTTAAAAGGGTTAGTTATTCATTATCGATTATCCTGTCCCTATTATGTATTATATGGACTGGGATATATAAATTTAATTTTGGTATTGATTTTATCGGTGGGGTCAGTATTGAGGCAAGAACAAATCATATTCCTGATCTTGAAAAGATGCGTGAAGTTTTGACTCACCTTGATATAGGTGAGATAGTAATCCAAAATTTTGGCAGTCCATATGATTTATCGATACGTGTTGGAAGCAATAGTGAAGAGAATCTAATGAAGAATATTAATCTTATTAAAACCACTATGAAAGATAATTTTCCATATGAATTTGAATATCGAAAAGTTGACTTTGTAGGACCACAAGTAGGTGGAGAGCTAATTAAAGCAGGTGCAATGGCAATGGTTTTCTCTTTCTTTGCAATAATGTGCTATATTTGGGTTAGATTTGAATGGTACTTTGGTCTTGGAGTTTTAATTGCATTAGTTCATGACGTTATATTAAGTTTAGGCTTTATGAGTATTACAAAACTTGATTTTAATTTAAGTACCATCGCTGCTATTCTTACTATAATTGGTTATTCAGTTAATGATTGCGTAGTTATTTATGATAGAATTAGAGAGAATTTGCGTAAATTCAGTCAAAAACCAATAGATCAAATTATTAATCTTAGTATCAATGAAACCTTGTCTAGAACAACTTTAACGGTTCTAACTACGCTACTTGCAAATTTAGCTTTAGTATTTTTTGGTGGGGAGGCTATTCGTAGCTTTAGTATATTAGTCTTTTTTGGCATAATCGCAGGAACTTATTCATCGATCTTTATTTCAGCTCCTATCCTAACATTATTTGCTAGTAAGCAATTTAAGAAATAGGAATTTTTGTATAGCATAAATATTGTGTTTCCATAAGAATGATTTATAATTAACTTGTAGGGGGCGGAGTTTTATGAATAATTATGATTACCTAAGGAAAAATATAACAAATGAAGAATATGTTCCTTTGATTATAAGTTTCAATGATATTTTTGTAAGTATTGCCATCCTTTTGCTGCTAACTTCATTGGGTTTATTAGGGTTTACAATAAACAAATTCTTAAGTCCTATTTTTATTGCGCCTGCTGCTTGGCTATTGGCTGAAGTTTTTACACGTAAAAAACGTATGGCATTGCCTTCTGTTTTACTGAGTTTGGCTTTTTCTGGTGGAATATTCTTTTCTATTATAATAACGTCATTATTCGATAATGATGTAAAAATTGATTGGACTAAGACGGGGATTTTAGTATATGCTGTTGGTGCTTTCATTTCTTCTGTAGCTTCGTATTTTTATTGGAAACGGTTCTATGTGCCGATAACAATTGCAATAGTTTGCTTATTTCTTGTTTTGGGTGTTTTTTGGTTACTTATATATCTATTCCCTTCTATGGTAGATTTTGCTAATGTTTTTCTATTTATATCTGGTCTATTAGTTCTATATTTAGCAATCACTTGGGACAGGTCAGACCCAGCTCGTGTTACATCAAAATCTGAAATAGCATTTTGGTTACATCTTATGGCCGCCTCTGCAATTACTCATCCATTCTTTAAATTATTTTCTAATGATACTTTATCTTGTATTGTTACACTATTATCTTTTTTTGTTCTAATTATAATAGCTCTTATATTGGATAGAAGAGCATTAATTGTTTCATCTTTAATCTATGCTCTTTGGGCTCTTTACATGCTAGTAAATGACATTAACACAAACCTTAGGCTAGCATTGACATTTCTATTTATGGGTATTTCTATTTTATTATTATCAGTTTTTTGGCATCAGCTTCGTAACTATATAATGATTTTGATAAAGTCTATCTAAAATTCCACCTTCTCGAGCGTTATACTAGAATCCTCCAATTTGCTAATTTTTTCTATTTTTAACTTAGCTTCTTGAAGTCTTTTTTCACAATAATTTTTTAAACGCACACCTCTTTCAAAACTATTAACTGCTAATTCTAGATTCTCTTGGCCCGAATCCATTTTCTTTACAATTTCCTCAAGTTCACTCAAGGCTTCTTCAAAGCTTAGATTTTCAATTTCATTAGATGTTGTTTTTTTCATTATTTTTTACCTTAAAATAATATTTATTGGAATTGCGAGCAAAGGTCAGCAGAGCGACCGTAAAGCAAGCGTGGAGTCTCGCACTTACCTACTTGTGATGACGATATTCGTCATATTAATAATATTATATAGTAATTTCTCTACATAATCTTATAAAAACTTCACCACGATGTTCAAAATTTTTAAATTGATCAAGTGATGCAGCTGCAGGGGCGAGTAGAATATTTTTAAACGCAGGTTTATCACCAATAGCATCTTTAAATGCTATTGCAAAGGCTTCTTCTAGATCTGCGCATATTGTGAACTCCATTTTACCATTCATTGCCTTAGCGAAGATTTCTTTATCTCTACCGAAAAAATATGCTTTCTTTATTTTGTTAGAATATTTACTTAAACTCTCTACGTTATCATCTTTAACTATCCCCCCAGCTAGCCAGTAAATATTGTCAAGAGCATCTAGAGATCTAGAAGCAGAGTCAGTATTTGTTGCTTTACTATCATTATAAAAACTTATCCCTCCAATAGAGCATACGTATTCCATCCTATGTGGTAACCCTTTAAAGCTATTAATTCCTGTAATGATTTTTTCAGGTTTTACTCCAAGAATACGGCAAATAGCATAGCAAGATGCTATATTTTCCTTGTTATGCGTTCCTTGTAGTCTTTTGTTATTTTGCAGTTCAAGTATCTTGGATTCAAAAATATTATCATAAACTATATTATCTAAAACTGATACTCCATGTGGTTGAGGTTCAAGAGCAGATATCGGGATTATTTTAATCATAGATTTTGTTAAACTATTTGCGATATTCTTGGTAATTTCATTATCAACACCAATAATACAAAATCCATTTTCATCAAGCATCGAGAGGATTTTTTTCTTGGAATCAATGTAAGCTTCCATAGTTTGGTATCTATCTAGGTGATCAGGAGTAATATTTAATAGAACAGCAATTTTTGCTTTAAAGCTCTTAATTAAATCTAGTTGGAATGAAGAAAGTTCTAAAACATAGCCAGGCTTATTTGTGTTAAGGCTCAAGACTGCATCACCTATATTGCCTCCGCTTGGATAATCCAAATCCGCTTCTTTTAATATATGTGCGGCAAGTGCGGTACTTGTGCTTTTACCGTTTGTGCCTGTTACAGCAATAAAGTTGCTGCCACTCGCTTCTTCAAATAGTAAATCTATGTCAGATGTAATGTCAATTCCATATGAATTTGCAATTTTTATAATTTGATGTAGAGGATGAATTCCAGGGCTGACTAAAATTCTATCTTGCTCATTCCATTGTGGGTCAGATAAATTTACAATATTAGCATCTTCGAATTTGGTTTGAAATATCTCGCGAGTAGCTGATACATCATCCCAGCAAATTACAGAGGCAACACCACTGAGTGCTTGGTATGATGATGTACCAGTTTTACCTAGTCCGAGTATTCCAATTTTTTTATTTTTCTGAGATAATAGCATGATAGTTGTTGTTGTTAATTAGTCATTTATAATGCTACTATAATGTCATCACACGAAGGCGCCGGTAACATTATAGAAACATTATCACAATATCATCTCAAGCATTGCCATGCAACATTAGCTTATCTAGCTCTAGTAAGTGTATCAGTTTGTTGTTTCAATTTATCAACAAAACTTTCTTGAGTTGGATATTTTTCTTTCAGTATCTCTGTCGCTACTTTTGCATAATCTTTTACAAGATTAGCGGGCCCCATAGCATCTATTTCCTCATTATGTTTTTGTAAAAAATCTTTTGCCACAGGTTTGCCATTTTTTTCTAGGATATCTGCATATTTTACGTATTCGTCTTTAACTTTTTGCTTAGAACTCTCCATCATTTGGGTTGATATTTGAGGCCCGCTACTAACTTCCATTGTCTTACTTGTTGCATCTACAAAATTTGTTTCTTGCTCTTTTTCAGATCCTGAAAAAATTGATTTCACCCAATTTTTTACTGCATTCCATGCATCCT
>Ga0105052_10002794_pt1 | contig 20908 bp, 10 predicted proteins | sample FRY03_FD_78094 | JGI IMG/M metagenome (GOLD analysis project Ga0105052, IMG submission 78094) | Freshwater microbial communities from Lake Fryxell liftoff mats and glacier meltwater in Antarctica - FRY-03 | ecosystem: Environmental > Aquatic > Freshwater > Ice > Glacier meltwater ... | reverse complement strand
TCAACGTCTGCTGCCAAATCATTGGACGCAGGAGCGGATGCCTGCAAAAATCCACCGCCCTGTTCCGAGGTCGAAAGACCGAAATCGAACCTCACCCTTGCCACTAAAATTCAAGAAGAACCATAAGTTAAGGATGTGGGCGGCAGGGAGAAGTAGGGGGGCGATAAAGTAAGCATAAGGCGATCAACCGCGATATGCGACACCCTGGCAATCTCACTGCCGAGGAATGGTATGGCATTCGTTTGCGACGGTCGTAGCAGTTCTTCTTGCCGGTTCAAATGGTCTTCGACAGTGGCTGTTAAATTCGAATTTTGTCCTGGGGCAGGTTTACTTACTCTATTATCTTCATAGATCAGTGCTGTCGCACCATCTCGCTGACTTCCATCCTTGGCAACGTTCATCATGTCCTCGCCCGTGCCATCGAATCGCATTTGGGATCGAGCGGATGAATTGGTGCTGCAGTGGGAACGTGCGAGCCGTATCGATCGCGATTTGAAAGGATTTTCGAGCCGAGTCCTACGCGAACTTGGCGAGTTCTGCCAAGCATCCAGTGCGTTCTATTCAGATGTGAATGGAACGCAAGAACGACTGGCGAGTTATCGGCATGATCAAACAGACCTGCCCCATGCCCCCAGCGAAACACCCATCGCGAATGACTTCAGTCCCGTCGCGAAGTGGCAACTTCCCGATGGGGAAACCGGTGCTTCACCGAGTTCGACATTGCAAATCAAGCAATCGCTTCACCCCGATGTCGCGTTAAGTCTGTCGCTTAATTTTGCGTCCAATCGCGCCGTAGCAATCTCCGACTCCTCGCGAAGACAAACGATCTCGGATGTGGCCAAGGCAGGCCTTGAAATCATTTCCGCCGTCTATCTGCGTGAACAGCTCGCGACATCTTTGTCAAATGCTCGAATCTACGAAGAACAAGCCCAAGCGGTTGCCGCCTTATATCAAGGGACAACGCTACTTGAATCATTTCAATCCATCGCGAAAGTATCGGCGACACAATGCGCAGCAGATCGTGTTTCGATCCTTCGCGCGACACCGAGTGGCAATCTCATCGTGGCAACCTCTTCCACTGGCATCGTCGACCGAAGGTCTCGCCACGCTGTTCTGCTTCAGTCGTTGGCCGACGAGTCAATAAGACATGATGAAGAGATTCAGTTCACGATCGGTAGCGGAGATTCAAAAACCATCGCTTCGTTAGAGGCACTTGATCGTTATGTAATCGAGTCAGGCTGTCGTGGCATTGAAACACGCTTCATTCACCGACCGTCGGATCCGCTTCAGCCCGTTGCGATTGTCGTTGCCGAGTGGTTCACCGCGCACCGCATTGAACCGAATCAATCATTTCAAGATCATGTCAACCAAGCCGTCCTGGCAGCGATCGATCGTGACACTTCGTTGTGGACACAGTTGCTGACACGTTGTGGCAACGCTGGCCTGTGGAGAAAAGCTGCAATCACCGCAAGCTTCCTACTCGCTTCGTTTTTCATACTCTGTTTTGTGCCCATAAAATTCAGCGTTCCCGCGGATGGAAAAATCGTTCCTGAGCTTCGGCGAAAGTTATTTGCACCCGCCAACGCGACGATCACGCGAATTGCCGTTCGCAATGGGCAGTCGGTGAAACAGGGTGACGAACTCTTGACGATGCGAAGCATGGCGATTGAGCTGCGCGACGAGCAGTTGCGAGGAGAATGGTTGACGGCAAAATCTCAGCTCGCGTCTTTGGCAGCCGTTCGCACGGGAGCTCGGCGTGGAGAGAGCGATACAGCCGCCAATGCGCTGTCCGTGTCTGCCAATGAAGAGTCACTGAAGACACAGATTGCGGGCCTTGAAAAGCAACTCGTCTTAATCGATTCACAAAAGCAAGAGCTGACCATCTACAGTCCCATCGATGGCAAGGTCGACCGATGGGATTTGAACCAATCGCTTTCCATGCGTCCCGTTGCTCAAGGCCAGTATTTGTTTGATGTGTATTCGGCCCAGGGAGGCTGGGTAGTGGAGTTGGATGTCGCGGATAAAGACATCAGCTATCTGCTTGCTGCAGACGGCGGCATTCGATTCGCAAGTTGTCGTCTTCAATCTCAACCGAGCCAGATTTTTTGTGCCGTAGTTACGGAGATTGCTGAGTCGGCGCAACTTGATCCGCAAGGACATTCGGTGGTTCGACTAAGATGTTCCGTTGCGGATGGAGCCTTTGTGCCCGACGCGATTGGCGCGACGGTGTGGGCGGATGTCGATTGTGGTCGTCGGCCCATCGGCTTTATTTGGTTTCGCGGTTTGATCGAATGGTTCGAGCGTCAATCATGGTATTGAAAACTTTTATTTGCTGGATCGTCCTTGGCCTGTCGCTGTCCGCGTTTGCCGAAAATATCGTCATTGATGGTTTGATCGTGGTTCCGATCGATCGAATTGATGTTCCGGCTCGCGCGACCGGTCTGCTTGAAGCTCTCAATGTGCGCGAAGGAGCATCGGTAATCCAAGGACAATTGCTCGCAAGCTTGGATGATGAACAAGCGGCTCTCGAAGCAGAACGTGCCAAAACTCAGTTGCAAATTAGTGAACAGTTAGCTTCCGGTTCCGTGGAATTGGAGCTGGCGCGGAAGACAGCGGAGCGAACCGAGCAAGTGGCACGAGAACAGCTCATCGCTCGCGAGATCGCGCATCGAAAAGCAGCGAACGACATTCGTATTCGCGCCGCCGAAAAAGCGGAAGCTGTCTCGAGCAATGAATTAAGCCGTGCTTCGGAGGCTCGCAAGGCGTTTGTCGACAGTGTCTCGCGATCCGAAATCGATGGTTTAACCTTGGCCTTTCAACGCTCGCAACTGGAAACCAAACAAGCCATCTTCGAACGTGAGATGGAAGCTTTGTTGGCTCAATCCGAAGATCAGTCTTCGCTTGAACAAAAACTTGCGATCGAGCAATCGCGGCTAGGCATTAAGAAAGCGATGGCGGATCAATCGATCGCGACACTCAAATCGCAAGCCGCTGCACGGGATGCAGAGGTTGCAAGATTAGTGGTCAACCAGCATCACCTCATCACGCCGATTGATGGTGTGGTCGTCAAGATTTTGCGTCGTCCAGGTCAATGGGTTCAGATCGGCGAACCGGTGGTGGAAGTTCTCCGGTTGAGTCGATTAAGAGCGGAGGGGTTCGTCGATCAAGCCATCGCGTCGAAGTTGCGAGCGTTACCGAAAGTGAGAATCAACGCGGTTGGATCGACAACAAACGAGCGTCCGGGGGAGATCGTTTTTGTGATGCCCGAAGTCGACCCCGTGAACGGCGAAGTGCGGTTCTGGATAGAGTTCGATAATCCCACGCATGATGTGTTGCCGGGGACTCAGGTCTCGATCACGGTTGAACCATGAGTCGGCGATCTGGCTTGGCCTTGTCATTCGACCTTCTCCGGTTTCGGCGTGACTTGATTTGCCAGCGTTTGGAAATGGGGTCTCAAGCCTACTGGGTGTTGAAGGATCCGATGTCTCGTGCGTTGCAATACGTTCAGGAAGATGAGTACGCGATCCTGCAGTTGGTTGACGGACGCCGGAGTCCTCAGGAGATTGTGGACGCGTGCATTCACACATTCCCGACAAAATTTATTTCGCCCGAATCACTGTTGCATTTTCTCGCCGATGCCAAACGACGACATTTAATCGTTGGTGCCACAAAAGGAAATCTTCAAGCGAGTCATCCTTCATCAAGAGTCGGTTTGACAAGCAGGCAAACGTGGTGGCGAAACCCGTTGGCGATCCGCTTTCCTGGCATTCGACCGGATCGCATTCTCGGTTTACTATTCCCACTCGCAAAGCCGTTATTCACGAAGTCGGCGTGGTTTGTTTATCTGACGCTTTTGATGATTTCCTCGCTGATCTTGGTGGCGAACTGGGATGCGATCAGTATTCACATCGCGTCCGCCTTTGCCAATCGTGGAGCTCATACGCTCGTTCAATTCATGGTGGTGATCTCGTTGGTCAAGATCATTCATGAACTCGCTCACGCGGCGGCTTGCAATGTATTGGGCGGCGATTGTCGTGAGCTTGGCGTCATGCTGTTGCTTGGTGTTCCGTGTTTGTATTGTGACGTTTCCGATGCGTGGATGATGCCGCAGCGTTTCAAACGCATTTTGGTTTCTGCCGCCGGGATGATCGCTGAGCTCGGAATCGCCGCGATCGCAACATTGCTTTGGTTTTGGACCGGGGATGCGGAGCTGCGCGAGTGGTGGTTGGTGGTAATGGTGGTGTGCTCAGTTAGCACCGTGATTGTCAACGGCAATCCACTGATGAGATACGATGGATATTTCATTTTGTCGGATTTAGTGGGCATTCCCAATCTTGCTTCAAAAGCTTCAACGACGCTGCGATCAATCGTCCGGCAATTATTGTGGGGTGAGTTTGGTAGCGATGAACCATCTCACAAACGCCAACGATTCGGACTAGCGACCTACGCGGTATTGAGCGGTTGTTATCGCACGATGGTGCTCTCGTTGTTTGTGTTCGCGGTGTATCAATTTACGTCATCACACGCATTCGTGACGGTTGGTGTTTTGTTCGCCGCTGTGATGGCAAAGAGTGTGCTCGCACCGACTGCCAAGTCAATATTGACGCCACCAAGGCTTTTTTTTCGATCACAACAGGGTTCGAGGAGATCACTTATTTCGGTCAGTATCGTCCTGGCGGCTGTTCTGCTTTTGTGGGTTCCGTTGCCAAGAAGTGTTGTTGCCCCCATGACCATTGGGCCCCTCGACTCACAAGAGGTGTTTCTAAACGTGGGTGGGCGATTGCTCGCAAGTCTTCCCGAGGCGTCCCGTCTTCGCACGGGAGATACGATTGCAAGTTTCAACAATTCGGTGTTGACGAATGAACTGCTGGACGCGGAAATGCGATTTGAGCAACTGGCAACGGAGGAAAAAAGTCTCATCGGAAGTCGTTCCGCGAGGGCAGACGTGACGGCCCAGCTTCTCGCCACCGAGGCTGCAAAACAAAGCATGCGTGACCGCGTGGAGTTGCTGCGTGCCGAGGTTCGAAAATTGACACTCACCGCTCAAAAAGATGGCACCCTCTTTTTTCCCGCGGAGCAGTTCAACGCCCTGTCCGATACCAGTGATTATGAATCATGGAGTCAATCACCGCTGCACGAAGACAACATCGGTGCTTGGATTGAACCAGGAACGATGGTTGGTATCGTTGGCGATCCCGAGCGTCGTGAAGCGATACTGATGGTGGATCAAAAATCAGCGTCACTGATCAAAATCGGACAGGCCGTAGACTTGCGGAGACCAAGCGTCCAGGGAGACGAGTGTTTCGGTGAAGTCGTCGAAGTGGGGTCAACTCCGGTCGTTGATTTTCCGGCCGAGTTGCTCGCGACAGGATTGATTCCGCTCGATTCTTATCGCGTTGAAAGCCGGAAACGAGTTCCCAGGGACACGTTTTATCAAGTGCGAGTGAAGTTAAAACAAACGTCTGTGTCACTTCCCATTCGCACCACCGGTTTCGCTCGCGTTCGAGTCGAAGCGGCATCGATTTGGTCGCGTGTGAGTCGAGTTTTCTTTCAATCATTCCGTCTTTAATTCTGGCGGTTCCACGGGACTTGCAGGCCAAAGCACGACCTCGGCGTCGCGTCCTGCCGTTACGACCAAATTTCCATTTGCCGTGGCATCGACGGCGGTGACTCCTTGACTGTGCTCTCGAAGGCTCAATATCTCACGACCAAGTCGATGCTCACTGTTGATCCGCGGATCCCAAACTCTGGTGGATTTGTCACGTGAAGCCGTCAGAATCCGAATCGCTCCGACATGTGAGGAGATGAATTTAATGTCTTCGATTTGATCGGCATGTCCTTTGAAAAGGATGGGCGATTCTGCCGAAGCGACGCCGGGTTCAATGACCTTCCAAAGTCTCGCTTGATTGTCTTGTCCCCCAACGGCAAAGTACTGGTCGTCGGATGAAAACGCCGCCGCAAGAAGATGACCTGCCTCGGGCGAGTCATGATTGGCAACTCGGTTATCGGCCAAAGTGATCAAACGGATCGTGCCGCTGTCACCTGCTGCAAGCAGCATCGCCCCATCACTAGAAAGAACGATACGGCGAATCGGCGGCAAGTTCTCATCGCGGAACCACGACTGCATCTCTTTGATCTCGAGCCCTTGCTCATCGAAGTCAAACAACTTGACGACACCATCGGAACCACTGGTTGCAAACTGCCATGAGTCGGGCTTCGGTGTAAACTCGACGCAGGTGAGAAGCCCCTCGTGAGGCAGCTCAACTTTGGCAACCGCCTTCTGCTTTTCAATGTCCCAGATCTTGACGCAGTGGCTTCCGGTCACCACATATTTTCCATCGGAGGAAAAATTAGCGTGATGCACGGACGCATTTGCACGATAGCTGATTAAATGCGAAGCTGATTTTTCGCCGTCCGATTTTGTGGACCATTGAAATGCCGCATCTCCGTTGAGCGTCAACATTCGGTCTTCGGCAAGCGGAATGCAGGCTTGTGGCGTTCCCAAATCGCTCGGCATCTCAAAGGCATGCGTGGGTTTCGCTTTGCCCGCTGCGTCGATCGACCAAATCGCAACTCTTCCTGAACCATCGCCACGGGTCTGTTTGCCGACGGAAAATGATCGACCATCGGCACTGAATTGTGCTGAAGTGATGCTTTCACGCTTCTGTTTTGATTCTTTGTTCCATTTGATGGGCGATACCGCGCGATCGACAATTTGCGATGTGCCTTCGTCGAGGTCCCAAAGGGTTACAGTGATTCTCACCTCGTCCGCTTTGCTTTGCTCGCTGATCGTGACCGCAAAGCGATCATCGCTTGAGAGAGACAAACCAGTCACGAAGCCGATGTGATTGAGTCGAGAAACGACGGCGCGAGATTGCAAATTCAGCCGAGTGAGTTGCTGGTCGTCTGAGGCCACCCACAGTTCATTTTCCTCGGCGGTAAACTCGGCCGCATTGATTCGATAGCCGCGAAAGGATTCAATTTTTTCGCCGATCTGTTTTCCCGTTCTGCCATCCCAGAGAATGCCGATGCCGACGTTATCCGCAGTAAAAAGCTTCGATCCATCGGACGAAATTGCAATCGCGGTCACTGCCGAATCATTTGCATGCCCGACGAATTTAAAGCTGACCTGCGGAGCATTGTTTCCCGTTGGATCGACGCGCCAAAGAATGCTTTTCGCGTCGCCGGAACCCGATCTCGTTAGCAAATATCGCCCATCCCGTGACAACGCAAGTGAAGGGTTCAAACCCGCGGATTTGATTTGGAATTTTTCGGTGCCGCGATCCAGATCCCAAACTCGAACGATCCCGTCGGCACTGGCAATATACAGAGCGTGATTGTCAACATTGATCGCGAATGCTTGAGCAATGAACTGCGTTCCTTCCTTCAATGCAATCGCGTCGGCATCATCACGAAACTCGATAATCCTCTGCAACGTCATCGTCTCTTGATCAATCTTCGAGACAACCGCGGTGCGATCGCGACTGGCGGTAACCATGGCATCACCCGCGGCGTTTAATCTTGCCGATAGGATCTCTTCTCGGTGAAGGGGAGCTTCGGTATCGCTTGATTCGCCCGCCCGAACGGAGGCGTTAATGTAGGACTTTGGCTGCCAAATGCGGATCGTTAAATCCGCGGAACTGGAAACGATAAGTTCGTCGTTTTGACCAGCGAAGCATGCGTCCAATACCCAGCCACCATGTCCGCGAAGTGCTTTCGTTCGCTTTGTGGTTGCCACATCCCAAATCCGAATCGCATAGTCATCACCACCGGACAGAATGGTCATTCCGTCCCTGCTAAACCGCACCACGCGAATGCGATCGGAATGCGCAAGGGACGATTGAGCATTCTCCTTGAGCAACTCAGGGTCGATGAACGTTTGGTAAGGCGTGGACACTGTCTTACCTTTCGTTGTTCCTGCCTTCGCATCAGGAGAAGATAGTTTTCGAATCGCGTTCTCAATGTCTCTTTCGTAATTCGTCAGTGGAGCGTCGTCGGTTTTCCAGTACAAAATCTTTCCATCCACATCACCCGAGACAACCGACTTGCCATCGGGTGAAAGATCAATACAAACGACGGGACGCTCGTGATTTAAAAATTCGCCAATCAGATTTGATCGCCATTCGTCTTGATTCTGCTCCAGTCGCCAAACCGTCGCTCGTCCCGAAGTGCTTTCGGCGATGGCCGCGACAAGCGTGAACCCATTGTCACGAGACCGGACCGCAAAATCCTTGACGGGGCCTAGATTCCAGCAGGACGCGAGCTCGGACTGCGAAGCCAGGTCCCAAACGCGAATGGAGTTATCATCCGATGCGGACACAAGCGTATCTTGGTCAATGAATCGAATTCGGTTGATGGTCGTTTGGTGCGCCGTCCAAAAGCCGAGTTTGTTCTTCAAGCTTCGATCCCAAATCTCGATGTCGCCGCTGCGCGTTCCCACGACGATCAATTTCTGATCGGGCGAAACAACCACCGCGGAAGCATTGCTGCTGGCGAGCGAATGAGCTTTGCCAGAGGACGCAACGCTTCCCTCGGCTCCGATGCTCACCATCTGAATCGCCCCATTGTCGAGGACCGTTGTCATTGATCCTTGATCAACAGATAGATCCATCGATCTCGCGGGGGAATCCGTTGCTAAAGAGGAAATGGATTGAGTGGTTTGCCGCCACAACCAACGCCATTCCCAAGCTGGCCCCTCGATGCCCGCGTTTGCCTTCAACTCGGTGAGTATCCGACGGGCTTCGTTGAACTCATTTTGATCAATCCTTGCTTTCGCGAGGCTGATGTTCGAAATGTAGCTCTCGTACTCGGCCAGCTCTCTTGCTTTGACAGCGGCGGCACGCGCATCGTCCGCGTTGTGTTTCTCCCGCTCGGCGATTTCTTTTTCTTTGACCGCTTCCGCCTCAGCCAGTATGGCAATCTCGCTCGAATTAATGGCGGTTAGCTTGGCTTCGGCCTCCGCCTTGGCGGCTAACAACGCCTTCTCTCGTTCCGACTCGGCTACCTTCGTCGCCTCGATGGCAACCAGTTTTTGCTGTCGTTCATTCTCCGCACTTACTTCCGCTTGTTTCTTCGCGTTCTCTGCTAGCTGACGAGCTTCGTCAGCGATGACGGAGCGTTTGTGAATGGCGACGGTGGCCATAACTCCGCCGATAATGATGAACGCGAGCATCGCGGCAGCGGCTTTGCGCAGCAATACGAGTCGTGTTACTTTCGCCAGCCGTTCTTTTTTGCCTGATTCCAGTTGTTCGATGAGCGGCTGATGAATCGTTTCATTGCGGTCCAGTAGCGACAGTCCAAGATCAAAGTCGCCCTTGGCGTGAGCCGCTTCGGCGTACTTCAATTTTGCAGCGGCGGAACCTTCGATCGCCCTAGTGTTACCGTCCCAAAGTGCAATCGCTTCTTCGAAACCGAACATTGCTCGCGAGTAATCATCGTAGGTTGAGGTCTGGCCGGCCCGCTCTAAGTCATCCTGTGCGCGAGCGGCCAATGCAATGCTTTCACTGTGCGATCGATAGTTGCGGATGGCCTGTTGGAAAGAAACGACATCGCGGTACCGATCTTCAGGTCGAGTCGCCAGCGCTTTGAGGGCGATCTGGAGAAGCTCGCCGTGGTGTTCTTTGGGGACGTCACGAATCTTGTTGCTCGCGACGGCCTTCAAACACTCACTCACGTTGGAGGCATAATGCGGAGCCCAAGACGTAATGATTTGGAAGAGCGTCGCACCGAGCAAGTAAACGTCACTTTCCGGGCCGATTCGACCAACAGGCCCCAACGCCATTTCGGGAGCCATGTAAGCGGGAGATCCACCGAGTCTGGTCGATTGGTGGACGCTCTCTAACTTTTTAAATTCGGGTTTTGCGAGTGCCAAGCCCCAGTCCATCACCATCACAACACCAAACTCGCCGAGCATGATATTTTCGGGCTTGATGTCGCGATGGACGACGCCGCGAGTATGGGCAAAACCAATCGCGTCACAGACCTTCAACAAGATGTCGATATTCTCATCGCGACTCTTCTCGTCGATCACCTTTGACCACGGCGTACCGCTGACCCGTTTCATCGAATAGAAAAGCGTATTGTCTCCCGTGACCGCGATGTCGTGGATCGGCACGATATTGGGGTGATCAAGGTCACCCGTCACCACCGCTTCGCTGATGAATTGCAGCCTTCGTTCCTGCTCAACTTGTTCGAGATTGCCTCGTTGCTTGAAATGCTTTTTCTTTTCTTCCTCAAGCGGCTTGATAACCTTGAGCGCTACGAGTCGATCCAGGGAGCCCTGACGCGCCACGTAAACGTTTCCCATCCCGCCTTTGCCGAGTAAGCGAACAAGACGGTAATCGGACTGCTTTGCCAGTGCGCTGTGCGCGGGCGAGACGACCTGATCGCGAAGATGCAACTTTGTTTCAGACAGCGACCGATTGATCGCGGGTGATAAACGACTTGATTGTGAAGGCCCTTCGGTTCCACGAGAAAGGCTACTCCAAAAAGCCGCATCTTCGGCAGACAACTCCCGCGGGTTGATTGTCTGCGTAACGTTGGTGTCGTTCAGCACGGACGGAGGTGAATCAGGGCCTTCGACATATGTGGTATCGAATTGGTTTTTTGTTTGGCCCGCGTTCTTTGCCGTGTCCGTTACTAAGTCGCTGAACTCAATCGTTTGGTCAGCTTGATAGGCGGGAACCGTCTTCTTGGACTTATTAACTGCCGCGGCAGAAGACTCCGCAATTGCTGATGGAGTGAACTGAATGGTTTGGTCGTTGCTTACCTCGGGCACCGTCTTTTTTGAAGGATCAACGGTTCCTTGCGGTGACTTCGCTTCGGTCAATGTCGCTGAGTTCTCCACCGCCTCCGGAAAAATGGTTGATTCACCAATGCTCGCAGATGCCGACTCGATCTCCGCTAAAGAATCCGTTGCAAACGGATCAAAGGCGTGCTCTGGCTTGATCTCGATCGTTTCGTTTGGGTCGGCGATGGGTGGTGGATCGAAGCTCGATAAGTCGATCGTTTGATCATTGGAGGGATCGCTGCCTTGCGTAGCGTCAACCGCTGGGGTGCGTCGTGGTGGTTCGTCGGGGCGGTTTTGATTATCGGTCATCGTGCTGCACTATGGGTAAACAATCGGGTTGCATGAGGCAACCATGATTATCGAGGCTTTGAATTTCGATTGACGAAGCGACCTGCGAAGGACCATGGGTTGGGGATATCGGCGGCTTTAGCACCACGCCAACGACGACGAGTGGCTAGCCCTGTTCCAACGAATCCAGCAGCCGCCAGCGCCTCGGCATTTCCGAAAAATGAATTCGTCAGGTCTTTGCTATTCTCGAGTTCATCGATCCAAGACGCTGCATCATCGAGCCTCGCCCGCGAGGCCTCCGCGGGTTCCGGCAGTTGCTGTGGCTCGATGACCTGATCTTGAAGTTCCCGAAGAATGGATTCAGGATCGATGGCCTTTAGCTTTAACTGATTCCCTTCCAGCTCATCACCCGGAACGAAGGGTTGGTGGTTTCGAAGATCGAAACGCAACAACATTCGCTCGTTTCCGTCGCCCAGGACGTACTGAATTTCGTATCTGCCATCGGGCAGTTCATTAAACAGTTTTTTCAGATTATCGCCGGAGAGAATATCGTCAGGCAAACGCTGGGGAGCGGCAATGTCATCACCACCCGGCTCCAGCGACAGGACGCGAATTTGCAGGTACTCGTCGCGGCTTATGGTCGATGATGCCGAAGTTGTTTTCGTTTCCAACGTGCTAGTTGCAAGAAATTGGGCGGTTTCAACGCGAACAAATAGTTCAGGCTCCACCGTCTCCGGAACAATTTGTCGTATCGGAAAAAACGCGACGGGGATCGTTAGATTGGGGATGGTGAATGTCGCGGTTCCATTCTCAAGCAGGGGCGACGCCAGAGGGTTGTCGGTGGAGGACAACAGACGACCTTCGACAAACTCTTCCGCGGTTGTGGCCTGTTGAATGGAGTCGCCTTTGACGACGATCGATTCGTGATGACGCACAGAAAATCGAACTTGCAACGGTGCGGTTGCTGACGTTCGGCCATTGAGGGTTGAGTTGAGGATGTCGTTTTCAAGGTAGATGTGACGCTGAACAAAGCTTTCGTTGCCGGGAAGATTGTCGATCTGTTGAAAACGGTAATTGGGATCATTGGAGTCGCCCCAATCGATGTTCATGGTGAAACCGTTTTCGCCTTGTTTTCCAACCAATAACGACAGTTCACCGAACGCATCATTGGCTCCACTTTGCGTGAGCCGATTCGTGGCAACGGTTGTGTAATCAAAGAATGCAGTGTCCGTGAGTCCCGGCATCGGTCTTGATGAGAACCACCTGGCAATACCGGTTCCGTTGCCTGTGTAAAATTGAATTTGAGAACCGAGCATCACTGACGGCGCGCTGACGAAGATACTTTCTTGAACCGCGAGTGAAGCTTCGAACTGAGTCGCACCGGCAAGTTGTATCTCCTGTCCTGCGGTCAGCGAAATTTTTCCTCGATCACCGCCAGCGATGATTTCGACATCGCCTCGAAGCGATTCGTCGTCATTCGAGGAATCGTCGTCGCGAATCACAATCCTGTCGCCTGCTTCTATCACGATGCGACCGTTTGAAGTGCTCAGTGTTCCGGAGTCATTGTCTGCATCGGAGGATGCGAGAGTGATGGAATCAACTTCTTTAAAAAATACGTCGCCAGCGTTGTTTCCTCTCACGGAGAAGACGAGATCATTGACGTTCGTGGTTAACCGAATTGCGGTGGTGGTGTCGTTCAATCCATTCAATGCGGTGACGGAGAGATCGTCGGCAACGATTTGATCCGCGTCGGCGGGATTGATGTCAAACACGTCATCCCCCGCGATCAACCACACGTCCGCGCCATTCATCGCCGCTAGGTTGCCGACAAGAATGTCGCTGGACATTCCTCGGGTCGTCAGTTGGATGTCACGGCTATCGCCGACTGGTCCCGGTGAGTCATCGATTGAATTTCGATTGCTGGACACCACCGCGGTTGCAATGATCATTCCACCGGAGTGCACGGCGATGCGTCCATCGGCTGTAAGCAGCGACCTCAATTCGATCTCATCGGTTTCATGGATCTGAATCGCTCCGGACTGGATCACATTTGCGATAAGTCGTCCGAGCGAGGTTTCAAGCGGATTAACATCGCCAATGCCATTCTCGGAAATGAGTATGACTCCGCCCGAATTGGCAATCAGGTCGATATCGGAATCACCACCATCAACGAGGCTGCCGGAAGTCGACTGGATGAATATCGCATTGTCGGAATTATTTTGCGTGGCGACGCCTCCGAGTCGAATGTCGCCATCGGAAATCATGGAGACGGTTCCCATTGCGGTTTCGATGGTGGCTCCGTCGGACATCTCAATCGAGCCGCCAAACTGGCCCGTTCTTACGTCCGCGGCAAGAGAAATATCGCCATCGGAACTTCGTATGTCTCCCCCGCTCTGAAGAAAAATACTTCGCTCCGCCGCGATGGTGATGTTGCCAAGTTCGGAGCCAATCACGGTCTGTAATGTGATGTCGGATTCGGTGCCTATTGCGATCAATGAAACGGCTCCATTGGCTCCTGCGGTGATTGCCTGGAAGGAAGTGCCATCGCCGACAACGTTGATCGATCCATCTTGATGCGTGATGGAGATATTGCCATCGCCACTTTCGATCCGCTCAACCGATAGTAGATCCGATCCGCGATGGCGGATTTCGATTGGCCCATTTTCAGACTCCAAGCTTGTGATCGTCAGTCGGTCGCTGGAGGCATGATCAAGGCGAATGCCGCCAGAAGCAGTACTGGCGGACAAATTGATAACGTCACGAAGCTCAAGCTCTCGCACCGAACCGATCCCCAGTTGCGCCGTCATCCGCAACTTGCCTGCGACGATGTCCTCGATGCTATCGTTGGTCGCATCCTGGATTGAAATCGAATTCAGCGAGACGACGGCGTTACCCGCGTCAATAAATCCAATCTGCATCGTTGTGATGGAACTGGAGAGGAAAACGTCGCCGTTCAATGTGCCTGTGTTGGCATTTAGTACGTTGGTTGCTTCGATGACGAGGGGCTTTTCGTCATCGCCGATTCCCGCCGAGCCAGCGACAAGATTAATGGTCGCGGCCGAGATGTTTGGCACTTGGTTGTCACCAGTCACCCGGTTATCGATGATCGCGGAGCCCGCGGAAAGATTGACGACGGCGGCATTCGCAATGATCGCGCCGGCGGATAGCTTCACCACACCGATCGCTTGGATGGTCACATCGCTTCCACGCGAATCAACCATACTGACGGCAAGGTCATTGATGGCGTCGGTGATTGATACGGCCCCACTTGCAACAATCGATTCGATGGTTTGAACGTCATTCGCTCCGCCGGACAAGTCCAAGGAGCCGATCGCGTTAACCACGATTCGATCGGTGAGGATTCGAGTTCCTGTGGCCTGAGTAATGTTCCCAGTCAATGAGTTCGTTTCGATTCGAATTCGCCCCGTGGCAGAATCGATGTTTCCAAGGTGCACGGCCGACGCGTTTGAAATTGTGATTGCGTCAGTATTGCTTGAGGACACGAGCGATCCCACGCTCGAATCGAAGCTGCCACCGGCAGCGTTTGCGAAGAGTGAGCTTGTGCCAGAATCGAGCATCGCTGATCGGGTGACTTCGATCGATGTGCCACCGAGCAGATTAATTTGTCCGTCCGTGGTTCCGCGGGTCGTCGACACGTCACCGCTGATCGAAATCGACTCTGCCCTGACGTTCAGATTTCCCGTCACATTGTCGCGACCGAGTTCGAGCTCAGACAGAAGCGAAATTTCATCGTCGCCGGCTTGCCCGTCCAAAGTCAGTGCGGCTGCAAATCCACCTCCCCCGGTCCCGAAGCTGCTCACGACCATCGCATCGTCCCCACCGCCGGCAAGCACCGTCAGCGACTGCGTAGGATTCTCGATGGAGATGTTAAGCGGCGCACCGCTTGAAGTGGTTGATGTGATGAGGGTTCGTTCAGGTGACGAGGTGTCTTGAGAGATCTCAATCTGCTCGTCCAAGCTTGAGTACTGAAACGTTACCGATGGCGCGGTTAGCGACTGGGCAATGGTTTCGACTTGAGCAAACCGGATGCTGAACTCCGAAGTGTCATCGCGGGTGGTGACTACAATGACGCCGCTGTTGGAAGAGTCGAGAGAATAGCGAACCGATGCTGGTGAATCATCGTTAACGGGATTCAAGTCGAGCAGCGTGATTGAATCATGATCGCTGGGGCCACCGCCGGTAAAAAAAATCTCGCCGGTGTACTCAATCGCATTGGTTGTTCCGTCGACAAAGTCGTTTAGATCTACGAATAGCATCTGGTCGGTGGGCGAGCCGTTGATACGGATTTGATGATCGTTGACGGATGCGATTGGGCGGATGGTGGGTGTTGCTGCCTGCGCTGAAGCAAAATCGTCGCCCGTGCGAATTTCGAGGTTCGAACCTTCGCGTTGGATCAGTGTTACGTTGCCCGCTTCGATGCTTACCTCGCCTTTAGTGACGATGGTCACATCGTTGCCATCGCCGCCTGCGTAAGTGATATACGCGGGGCTGCCAGAACCACCGAAGTCCTGCAAGACGAGACTGCCTTCTGTCAAAGTTCGAGCGGAGGAGATCAATGTTCCGTTCGTATCAAAAGCCGCGGTTAGATTTCCCGACAGCGCTTCGGTTCCGTCGTTTCGTATCAGAACGTATTCGGTGGCCGTGCTGGCGAAACTGTCGAATGTTAATTCCAGTAACGCTGAGCCAAGATGAATCGACGTCGAACCTAGGGGATGGTTGATCACGATTTGATCGTGACCGAGGTCTGTCGCAATACTGTCAAACTGAAATCCGAGTATCGTGCTCCCGTTTAAGCTAAGTTCGGCGATGGTCAGCGTACCAATGCGAGGACCGGGATCGATGAACGAACGGTCGACCGCAATGACTTCACTAACAATCAACCCGTTGCCTTCAAGGCGGCCATTGGCAATGCGAATGACACTGGTATCAGAGGATGCGAAACCATTGATGCGCAGCGCTCCCGCTTCAATCGATGTTTCTCCGGTGACACGACTCTCACCGTTGAATATCAATGTGCCGTCACCAAACTTGCGAAGTTGATCGCCGACAACGATCGCGTTAATGTTGAAGAAAATATTGGCAGCGACTTGTGCCGAACCGTCAAGGGAAACTTCGGTGGCAGTCAGTGAACCACTGCGAAGAAAGTTGACGCCACCATCGAATACCTGCTTGCCAAGCGTCAACAGCGTTGGCGAGAAAACTTGCGTTGGGATTGCACCATGGACGACCATGTCTCCGGTCAACGAAACAGGGCCTGCGAACGTAACGGAAATCCCTGCGGTGACGTTCAAGTTTGCAAACTCGATCACCGAATCGCCAAACACGGCGTTTTCCGTAGCCAGGATAGTGAGCGATTGCGATGTCGTGTCACCGACCACGGGACCTCGCAAGGTGACGCGATTGGCTTGGATGGAGAGGTCGCTATCTTGCAAAACAAACAAACCATTCACGTCAATCGAGCCGTTGATCGAGGACAATGAACCGAGTGCGGAAGTTCCTAACGCATCGACTTGCAGGCTCCCGTCGCCTAAGCGGATGTCGCTAATCGAAAGCGACGCGGTGCGAAACGTTGCGGAGTGGAGAGTCGATTGCGCACCGATAGAATCGGTGATTATGATCACGCCCCGCTGAATGGCTCCGTGCGTATTGAAATTGAGGATTGCTTCGCCGGCATTAAATGAATCGATCGATCCATGAATGAGGATGCTTCCAGCGTCCACCGTCGAGGCGCTGGCGGTCGAATCAATCCGCAGCAGGCCGTCGACAAGTACGTGGCCTCGGACGGAAGCGGATCCACCATTGGTGATGATCGCGACATCATGCAGCCGTATCGAAGTCGCTTCTAGCGAGACGGCGCGATTCGTAGAATCGGAAGTGTCGAGCGTCGCAGCCATGTTGAGAACGGATTGCGAAGCGATGCGAATATCGCCATCCGTTGTGTGAAAGTCACCAGTGACCAGTACCTCCGCGTCGGAAGCAATCTCAATGCGTTTCGCAAGAATGTCCGATTCTATCCGAACGTGCGATTTGACATCGTTGATGGCGAATGTTCCCGCAACATCAAATGATGACCCTTGGATGGATACGGAGTGGGCTGAGTCGATGGTGAGATTGTGAACCCGCTCGCCCGCCGTCTCATTTGCTTCTCCCAAGAAAACTTCACTGCTGATGTCGTCGCCAATCGCGATTGTCAGGTTATTATTCGCACGCGTCGCGCTGAGGGTTGCATTGGCAAGGTTGATCATCGATGAGGAGCCGATCAAACTCACGTCGCCGTCCAGCGTCATCAATCCATCAACGGCAAACGAAGCATCCTCAATCTGCAACGATGTCGCGGCGCTTGATGAACCAACCACTACGTTCCCGGTTAGTCGCGTGTCAACGTTTCGCAAGTCAACCGAGCCAATGCCGGCATCGATGCGGATCCAATCGGAAACCACATCAATCGTCCGATTCGAATTGGGAGTCAAGCTGGATTGAAAGGCGAGTGTTGTCGAGTCGACACCAGCACCATCCATAACCGTTACACTAAGACTTGACGGGATCTGAAGTCGAAGCACGTCATCCCCGCCGCCAAGGTCAATGATCAGGTGGCTCGATGTGATCGCGGAAATGGCCAGCGGAGCTGTGGTCACGCCCGGATGCCCCGAGATCGGAATGATCATTCCGTTGCCATCGCGAAGCAGCAATTGTTCCGAAGCATTGACTTCGACGTGCACCGTATCGGCTGTGTTGCCACCGCTGATCACAAGTTGCCCCAGGGCATTGAGTTCCGCGGTCGCATTGAGAACCAGACGAGGCTCGAGCGAACCGATTCGTGGCCGAAGCGCAAATCGCAACCTTGTCGGCACCGGAACGCGAGAGGGGATCGGACGATCGCATCGCAGCAATTTTTTAAGACGTCGGGTCAGACCCATGGGCATTTCAAACCGAAAGAACGAGCAGGCGAGCGAGACGGATGCGTTGAATGGAACCACTGTCGCGGTGGAGCGGGGCTATCTATGCGGTCACGAAACAGCCGTAATCGTAGTCGAGAATTCGCGATTTCAAGGATGAGAACCGCGTCAGAAAAGGCAGAAACGTCGTGGAATGTTGGCGAGGGAATCCGTCAAGGGTTCCGCAAAACGAATCAGGACGCGGCCGACCAGGAAAAACGGGGAGACTTTATCGCCCGCTTCGGTTTTACTGGACAGTCAGGGGGCGTCCACTCGATACTAAACGATGACGTGGATTGTTTGGTCTCTATGGTCACTTCGAAAGTCGTTGGTTATGGCACGAACGGTTGCTACCGCACTTTATTGCTTGCTAGCGATGGGCCCGTTCCACTCCAAAGCTGCTGCAGAGTCTCCTTCCAGTGAGTCGGCGACATTGAGGCAATCAGTCATTCAAGCCACCGTTTCCATTGACGTGGACGTCGAGGATGGCTGGGACGACGGTTCGGATGAGGAGAAGGCGGCCCAGCGGCAGGCGGCAATCGCTCGGAGCGCGGAACGTTTGGCGAAATTGCGAAAGCCGTTGTCGGAGATCCGACTCGCCGTTGTTGATCGTGAAAGCCAACGACCCGAAAACCTCGCCGATGAATTTCTCGGCAAACAGGAAGAAAGGATCATGTCGGATAGTGGTGTGTCCGTCGCGACGCCGGATCGATACACCGTTTCGAGCTGCCATCGCCCGTTGTATTTTGAAGAATTGAATCTTGAACGGTGTGGAAATACCTACGGCTGTGCCACGAACGTTGTGTCTGCATTTTATTTTTTAACCAACACCGCCGCGCTGCCGTACCGCCTGGCGACGCAGCGGGCTGATTGTCCGATGTCATCTCATGGTGATTGCAAAACGTGTCAATCTTATTCGCATGACATCGAACCGTTTGGGTTTGAGCCCCGCGGCGCGTTGGTCGAAGTTGCCGCGATTGCGGGTTTCGTGTTTCTAGCGATGTGAGAATGTTTGAGATAAGCTTGAGCTAAACATGGGCGATGAAACGATTGCCACGAAACTGCAAGCCCTCTCGTTAAAGCATTTCGGAATCACGCCACGTGCATGTCAAAACCAAGCCGCTGATTTGCTCCAGCGCCGGGTCATCATCGAGATGGAAACCGGTGAGGGTAAAACACTAACTGTTGCGATGGCAGCCATCGCAATGGCAATCAAAGGCAAGCGTGTCTTTGTGGCAACCGCCAATGACTATCTCGCGATGCGTGACGCCGTCGCGATGCGGCCCATGTTTGAAGGTTGCGGGCTTCGAGTGGATGCATTGAGCAGCGGCATCGACCAGACTCTCCGTCGCCAGATTTATGCTTGTGACGTTGTCTATGGGACGATTCGGGAACTGGGCTTTGACACGCTCCGAGACGAGTTAGCCGATCGTGTGCGTGAGAAATCTTCAGCTCCCCTGATGCCAAAGTTTCATTCGCTCATCATCGACGAAGCGGACAGCGTCTTGATCGATGAAGCACTCACCCCTTTGGTCATCCATGGCCACGGTCATGAAATTTCACCCGAGAAAGCGTCACTCTATGAGTGGAGTGCGGTGCAAGCGAATCGCTTTCGACCGGACAATGATTACGTCGTTCATCCCTTGAGTCATGCCATCGCCTTAACGGAGGAAGGGATCACGAAAGCGATTCATGCGAGCATGCCGATATCGATGAATGGCTTTCGCATGGCGGATATTTTGAATTCACTGGAGAACGCGATTGATGTGGCGACACGTTGTCTCCGTGACGTTCATTATCTGGTCAAAGATTCGCAAGTGATGCTGGTTGATGAGCACTCGGGACGGATTGCTGACGCCAAGAAATTGAGTGGTGGACTGCATCAAGCAATCGAAGCCAAAGAACGCTTGCCGCTTACCCGCTCCGGGAAGACGATCGCCCGGATGACGATCCAGGAACTGGTCAATCGGACACCACACCTGTCCGGTGTAACGGCGACAGCGTACGAAGAGCGGCGGGAGCTTGGCCAAGTCTATGGCCTCGCCGTCAATCGCTTGTCGCCTCACGTGCCGACCCGACGTTCTCTCCTTTCCACAAAAGTTTTCGCTCATCATCATGAAAAGCTTTTGGGCATTCTCTCCGAGACACGTGAACTCGTCGATGCAAACCGAGCGGTGCTGATTGGTACAAAAACGATCGAGCAGTCAGAGATTCTATCGGACATGATGCATGAGCAGCGGTTGTCGCATGTGGTGCTGAACGCGAGACAATCAAGTGAAGAAGCAAGCATCATCGCACTTGCGGGGCAGTCAAAACGTGTGACGGTCGCAACCAATATGGCGGGACGCGGCACCGATATCCGCATTGCCCAGGACGTCCGCGTCGCTGGTGGATTGCATGTCATCGTCTCCGAACCGCACCTGACTTCAAGGATTGATCGACAATTGGCAGGACGATGTGGAAGGCAAGGTGACCCAGGAACAGTGCGTTATTACTACTCCCCTGATGACAAAATCTTGGCAGGCTCATTCGGCGACAATCAAACCAATCCGCTCCGCCGGGTCCTCTCGGACGCAAGTTTGGTCCGTGAAGTGAAAAGAGCTCAAGATGCGATTGCGAGAAGGCAGCGCGAGCAACGCTTTCAACTTGCGATGATCGAATCCCAAGTGGTGGACGACCTAGGAGAATTGGGACTCAATCCCCATCTCGATCGTCTCACGATTGATGATTGACAATACTAACGCTCGCTTTTCAACTTGGTTCTTCTCGGATTTTAGTGGCATCTGTCCAGCATGGGGGATTTTTTGAGGCATCTACTCCTGCGTCCAATGGGAGTCCAAAAAGCAGTCTCGGCGGAGCAACGTTCATCGAGACT
>Ga0105052_10002789_pt1 | contig 20922 bp, 15 predicted proteins | sample FRY03_FD_78094 | JGI IMG/M metagenome (GOLD analysis project Ga0105052, IMG submission 78094) | Freshwater microbial communities from Lake Fryxell liftoff mats and glacier meltwater in Antarctica - FRY-03 | ecosystem: Environmental > Aquatic > Freshwater > Ice > Glacier meltwater ... | reverse complement strand
CAACATGCTGCGCTCCGTAAAGGGGAAGCATAGCCTGCGATCAAAGCGCCACATTGCATCATGGGATGATGATTTCCTCGCCGAAATAATTAACACCTAAATCTCATGCGATTCCCCTGACCTTTGGTTTGGGCATGCATAGGTTTTGCACAAAGGAGACCGCCATGACCAATCCCCTGCTATCCGACTGGACCCGCGACTTTGCCCTCCCCCCGTTCGAGGCGATCCGGGATGAAGATTTCGCCCCTGCCTTTGATGCGGCCCTGGCGCAGGCCCGCGAAAACATCCGCGCGATTGCCGAAAACCCCGCAGCCCCGGATTTTGCGAATGTGATCGAGGCGATGGAACAGGCAGAAGGCATGCTGGACCGCGTAGCAGGGGTGTTTTACAACCTTGCGGGGGCCGACAGTACGCCCGCGCGCGAAGCGTTGCAGCGCGATCTGGCCCCGAAGATGAGCGCGTTTTCATCGGAGGTGACGAACAACAAAGCCCTGTTTGCGCGCATTGATACGGTGTGGGCCGCGCGCGAAGGTTTGGGCGCGGAGCAACTGCGGGTGCTGACGCTGTACCGGCAGATGTTCGTGCGTTCGGGCGCGGAGCTGGAGGGCGATGCGGCCGCGCGGCTGACCGCTGTGAAAGCGCGGCTGGCGGTGCTGGGAACCGCGTTTGGCCAGAACCTTTTGGCGGATGAACGGGATTGGTTCATAGAAGTGGCCGAGGCCGATCTGTTTGGCCTGCCGGATTTTGTGGTGGCATCGGCGCGGGCCGCAGGTTTGGAAAATGGTGTATCTGTCCCGGTGATCACGCTGAACCGCTCGCTTATTGTTCCATTTTTGCAATTTTCACCGCAACGGGAATTGCGGCAAAAAGCCTATGCGGCTTGGGTTGCACGTGGTGAGAACGGCAATGCCAATGACAACCGCGCCATTGCCGCCGAGACGTTGGCGCTGCGCGACGAGCGGGCGCATTTGCTGGGTTATGCCAGTTTTGCCGATTTCAAGCTGGAGCCGGAGATGGCGAAAACGCCAGCCGCCGTGCGAGATTTGCTGATGCGGGTGTGGGTTCCTGCAAAGGCAAAAGCCGAGGCGGATGCTGCCGTATTGGAGGCGATGATGCAGGCGGACGGCGTGAATGGCCCGCTGGAGGCATGGGATTGGCGATATTATTCCGAAAAACGCCGCCGCGCCGAGCATGATCTGGATGAGGCAGTGCTGAAGCCATACCTGTCGCTAGAGGCGATGCTGGGCGCGCAATTCGATTGCGCCAACCGCCTGTTCGGGCTGGAGTTTCGGGAACTCGATGTGCCTTTGTACCACAAGGATGCGCGGGCATGGGAGGTGACGCGGCGCGGCCGCCACATCGCCGTGTTCATCGGGGATTATTTCGCGCGGGGGTCCAAGCGGTCGGGTGCGTGGTGTTCTGCGATGCGGAGCCAGAAAAAGCTGGGCGGCGAGGTGCGTCCGATCGTGGTGAATGTGTGCAACTTCGCCAAAGGGACGCCTGCGCTGCTGTCTTATGATGATGCGCGGACCTTGTTTCATGAATTTGGCCATGCGCTGCATCAGATGCTGTCGGATGTAACCTATGGGTTTATTTCCGGCACATCGGTGGCACGCGATTTTGTCGAACTGCCCAGCCAGTTGTACGAGCATTGGCTGGAGGTGCCGGAGGTTTTGGAAAAACACGCCCGCCATGTGGATACAGGGGCTGTGATGCCCGCCGATATGCTGGCGCGGTTGCTGGCCGCGAGCAGTTATGACCAAGGCTTTGCCACGGTGGAGTTTTTGGCCAGCGCCTTGGTCGATCTGGCCTTCCATGAAGGGCCAGCCCCCGCCGATCCGATGGTGATGCAGGCAAAGGTTCTGGCCGATCTGGGCCTGCCGCATGCCATCCGGATGCGCCATGCGACCCCGCATTTTGCGCATGTGTTTTCAGGCGATGGCTATTCTTCCGGCTATTACAGCTACATGTGGTCCGAGGTGATGGACGCCGATGCCTTTGCTGCCTTTGAAGAAGCCGGGGACGCGTTTGACCCCGATGTGGCAGCGCGACTGGAGAAATTTATCCTGTCGGCGGGCGGGTCTCAGGATGCAGAGCAATTGTACATGCAGTTTCGTGGCCGGATGCCGGGGGTGGAGCCTTTGCTGAAAGGGCGCGGATTGTTGGATATGGCGTGAGTTGGGGCCAGTCCCCCCCGGTTTTGGTCAAAATCTCGGGGGGTCAGCCCCCCCGGGCCTGGACAAAAGCCGGGGGGCCAGCCCCCCGGACCCCCCGGGATATTTCCGAACAGGCGAATTCAGCGCGGTTTTCGCAAGCTTGAAGGTGGGTGGCCGAAGGTGCGTTGAAAGGCGCGGCTTAGGGTTGATTGACTGGAAAACCCGCTGCGCAGGGCGATTTCGGCAAGCGGGTGGTGGGTGTCGGTGATCAGGCGGCGGGCGGCGGCGAGGCGCTGGCCCAGGGCGTAGGCGGCGGGGCTTTGGCCGAGCCCGGCTTGAAACAGCGTCTCCAGCCGGCGCGGAGAGAGGCCAAGGGCGCGTGCTGTGCTGGCCACGGTTTCGGGGTTTTCTAGCTTTGCTTCCATCCGGGCTATAGCCTGGGCCAAGCGCGGATCGAGCCGGGGGCTCGAGGGTTGCATCTGTGGTTCTGCCGCATCGCGCGGCGTGGTGATGAAGCTGCCCGCAACCCGGCGGGCCAGTCCCGCCCCCTGGCGTTGCGCGATCAGGTGCAGCATCAGGTCATGCGCGGGGGCAGCACCGCCTGCGGTAAAGCGATTGCGATCAATCACATAGCGGTCGGGGGCCAGCTCGATTTCGGGGTGGGCCGCTGCCATATCCTCAAAATCCTCCCAATGGACGGTGGCGCGGTAGCCGTCCAGCAGCCCGGCGCGCGCCAGCACCCAAGGCCCCGCATCAATGCCGCCGATCATTGCAAAGCGGGGCGCTGCGCGGCGCAGGGCGGCGATAAGTGGGCGGGTTGCCACTTCGGCTTGTTTGAAGCCTGCGATCACCACCAGTACATCGGCGCCCAACGCCTGTTCCAGCGTGCCGGCAGCGGGTAATTCTATTCCACAGGTCAGCGGCACCGGGCCGCCCCCCGGGCTGAGGATGCGCCAGCGGTAAGCTGGGCTGCCCAGATGCCGATTGGCCGAGCGCATCGGGTCCAGCGTGCTTGCCACTTCCAGGATCGAGGCTTGCGGCAGGACCAGCACGGCAAGATCCAGAGTGTTGCTGCTGGGTGTGAAAATAGTTGCGGATTGTGCCATGCTTTATTCGTAAATTGCAAAACAGGCTTTGCCAAGCCCGTTAAGCTGGCCCAAATTCAGGAGGAATCGCTTATGCCGCTGCAAATGAACCGTGAGGTTTTCATCACCTGTGCCGTGACCGGATCGGGCGGCACGCAAGACCGCAGCCCGCATGTGCCACGCTCGCCCGCACAGATCGCCGAGAGTGCCATTGCAGCCGCACGCGCGGGGGCGGCGGTGGTGCATTGCCATGTGCGCGACCCCGAATCCGGCAAGCCCAGCCGTGATCCCGCGCTTTACCGCGAGGTGACAGAGCGGATCCGCGACAGTGAAACCGATGTTGTCTTGAACCTAACCGCCGGGATGGGCGGCGATTTGATGTTTGATGGCACCGAAAAGATGAACGCGATGGCGGCATCCTCGGATATGGCGGGGGCTGCCGAACGCGTGGCCCATGTGGTGGAGTGCCGGCCCGAGATTTGCACGCTTGATTGCGGCACGATGAACTTCAACGAGGCCGATTATGTCATGGTCAACACGCCGGGCATGCTGCGCGATATGGCCAAACGGATGGTGGCAAGCGGCGTTCGGATTGAGATTGAGGCCTTTGACACTGGGCACTTGTGGCTGGCAAAGCAGCTTGCATTGGAGGGAATTATCCCGGATCCGGTTTTGGTACAGCTGTGTATGGGCGTGCCATGGGGGGCGCCTGATGATCTGAACACCTTCATGGCAATGGTGAACAATGTGCCGGACACATGGCATTGGTCGGCCTTTGCGTTGGGGCGCAACGAGATGGCCTATGTTGCCGCTTCTGTGCTTGCGGGCGGCAATGTGCGGGTGGGGCTGGAAGATAACCTGTGGTTGGAAAAGGGCGTTCTGGCGACCAATGCGCAGTTGGTGGACCGTGCTGTGGGGATTATCACCGCGTTGGGCGCGCGGGTGATCACGCCTGCCGAAGTGCGCACGCGGTTGGGGTTGGAAAAGCGGGCACCGGTGGCGCGCTAGGCTGATTTTGTGACATGTGCGCCCAAAAACTGCGAGGATGCAAAGCGCTATGGACTTCCTTCTCCCCCCCCTGGTTCTTTTGGGTGGGTTCTGGTTGGCGACCTTGGGGCGCAGTTGGGCAATGTGGTACGGCTCTGCCCCGTTGCTGCTGGTTTGGGTTGTGGGCGCTATTTTGGTCGCTGACGGGTGCTGCAACGGGCAGTTTCTGGGCGGGTTGGGAGTGTTGGCCTACGGGCTGATCGGCGCTTTGAGGATATTTTTTGGCTTGGGTACGCAGGCCGTTCCTTTGCGCCGAGGCCACGCGCAGAGGCCACGCGCAGGCCAAGCGCATCCGCCTGTCTGGCTTGGCGCTGATGCTGGCGCTTTGCGTTTTTCTGATAACGTTGATCTAACAAACGAGAGGTGGGGGCGATGGCACGCAAAGCGGCAATTATTGGCGGTGGGGTTATTGGCGGCGGTTGGGCCGCGCGGTTTTTGCTGAACGGCTGGAATGTGTCGGTGTTTGACCCCGACCCAGAGGCGGCGCGCAAAATCGGTGAGGTTATGGCGAATGCGCGGGCGTCCTTGCCGGCATTATCCGACATACCGATGCTGGCGGAGGGTGTGTTGACCTTTGCCGATACGATCACGCAAGCGGTGGAAGGGGCGGAGTATATTCAGGAATCCGTTTCAGAACGTCTGGACCTCAAGCATCGGGTTTTTGCACAAATCCAACAGTCTTGCCCTGATACCTTGATCGGATCGTCGACTTCTGGCTTCAAACCTTCCCAATTGCAACAAAACGCTGCGAACCCTGCGATGATCTTTGTGGCCCACCCCTTCAACCCTGTGTATCTTTTGCCGCTGGCCGAGGTGGTGCCTTCGCCTGCTTCTGATCCGGCAGCCATTGAACGCGCCAAGGAGATCTTGCGAGAGATCGGCATGTTCCCCTTGCATGTCCGCAAGGAAATTGACGCCCATATCGCAGATCGTTTCCTGGAGGCGGTGTGGCGCGAGGCGCTGTGGCTGGTCAAGGACGGCATCGCCACCACCGAGGAGATTGATGAGGCGATCCGCATGGGGTTCGGGTTGCGCTGGGGGCAGATGGGCTTGTTCGAGACCTACCGGGTGGCTGGCGGTGAAGCTGGGATGAAGCATTTCATGGAGCAATTTGGCCCCTGTCTGCAATGGCCTTGGACCAAGCTGACCGATGTGCCGGAGTTCACGGAGGAGTTGGTGGACCTGATCGCGGGACAGTCGGACGCGCAATCGGGCCACCATACGATCCGCGAGTTGGAGCGGATCCGAGACAGCAACCTTGTGGGTTTCTTGCGCGCGTTGAAGGACCGCAATTGGGGTGCGGGAAAGGTGTTGCGCGAACACGACGAGCGCCGCCGCCTGGCTTTTGCCGATGCGCCGCCTGAAGGCGCGCCAATGGTTATGGCGCGAATGCAGGTTTTGCCGTCCTGGATTGATTACAACGGCCATATGACCGAAAGCCGCTATCTGTTTGCGGCGTCGGAAACATCGGACGCATTCTTGCGCTTTATCGGCGCGGATATGGAGTATGTGGCCAGGGGGTTCAGCTATTACACCGCCGAAAGCCACATCATGCATAAGGGTGAGGCGAAGCTGGGCGACCATCTGACCGGGACATTGCAAGTGCTGTCGGCAGATGACAAGCGGCTGCATATATTTCTTGCGATTCAGAAGGATGGTGTGGATGTGGCGACGATTGAGCAGATGCTGCTGCATGTCGATATGACCGCGGGGCGTGCGGTGGCGGCCCCCAAAGCAATACTCGACCGGGTGGCCCCGGTTGCTGCCGCCCATGCAAAATTGCCGCGCCCACAGGTGGTTGGGCGGTTTACCGGACAAAGGACCTGACAGATGCATTTTGGCATGACGGATGAGCAACGCATGATCGTGGACACCACCCGTGCTTTCGTGGAAGCGGAGCTGTACCCGCATGAGGCGATGGTGGAACGCACGGGCCATCTGCCATTGGAGGTGATCCGCGAAGTGCAGGCAAAGGCCATCGCAGTGGGGCTTTATGCCGCCAACATGCCCGAAGAGGTGGGGGGGGCGGGCCTCGATACCCTGACATGGCTGCTCTATGAACGCGAACTTGGCCGTGCCAATTACGCGCTGCATTGGACCTGCGTGGCCCGCCCGTCCAACATCTTGTTGGCCGGGAATGAGGACCAGCGCAGCCGTTACCTTTATCCCTGTATCCGGGGTGAGAAATGGGATTGCCTGGCGATGACCGAACCCAGCGCCGGGTCCGACCTGCGGGGGATGAAAGCTTCTGCCCGGCGTGACGGCGGCGATTGGGTGCTCAACGGCACCAAACATTTCATCAGCCATATCGACATCGCTGATTTCGCGATCGTCTTCATGGCGAGCGGCGAAGAGGACACCTCGCGAGGCCGCAAGAAACTGATCACCGCATTTTTTGTCGATAAAGGCACGCCGGGGTTTTCGGTGCGGGATGGCTACCGCAATGTCAGCCACCGGGGCTATTCCAACGGGGTGCTGGAGTTCGATAATTGTCGCCTGCCCGATGCCCAGGTGCTGGGTGAGGTCCATAAAGGGTTCGAGGTGGCAAATGCCTGGCTTGGTGCGACCCGCCTGCAAGTTGCAGCCACCTGCCTTGGCCGCGCCGACCGCGCGTTGGGCCATGCCGTGCAATATGCCGCCGGGCGCGAGCAATTCGGCCAAACCATCGGCAAGTTCCAAGGCATCAGCTTCAAACTGGCTGATATGGCGATGGAGCTGAAAGCGGCGGAGTTGCTGACATGGGATGCCGCATGGCGGTTCGATGCAGGCTCCGTTACCGAGGCCGATATGTCGATGGCCAAACTGAAAGCCAGCGAGGTTCTGGCCATGGTCGCGGATGAGGCGATCCAGATCCATGGTGGGATGGGCTTGATGGAGGATCTGCCCTTGGAACGCATCTGGCGCGATGCACGGGTGGAAAGGATCTGGGAAGGCACCTCCGAAATTCAGCGCCACATCATCAGTCGCCAACTTCTGCGCGCGTACGGGGGCTGAGGCAGGGTAGGGGGCCGCTCGCGCCCCCCTCTTGGCCTTTGGCCAATTCACCCCCTTGAGGATATTTTTGAACAGATAATAGTGGAAAATTAACCATGCGCCTGCAAGATGTTACCACGGTACAGGCGGGGACGCCGATGACCGTAACAGGTGATGTTTCCCTGCTCCCTTGGATGGGGGCAGGGCGACGTCTTTACCCCATCAGCTGTTTGAAAATATCCCGGGGTCCGGGGCAGCGCCCCGGCGGCCAGCCCCAAAAGCGGGTGCTGGAATGAAGGACCTATCCCGTCTTCTGCGCCCGCGTTCCATTGCCGTTCTGGGTTCCCTTTGGGCGCAGAATGTCATCGTTCAATGCCAAAAGATGGGCTTTGCCGGTCCAGTCTGGCCTGTGCATCCCAGCAAGCCGCAGATTGGCGGCATCAAGACCTATCCCGGCCTCGCGGATTTGCCAGAGCCTCCGGATGCCACTTTCATCGGCGTCAACCGCCACGCTACTTTGGGCATTGTTGCTGAACTGGCAGCGATAGGGGCGGGTGGGGGCATCTGTTTTGCCTCTGGCTGGACTGAGGCGGGCGAGGCGGGGTTACAAGCTGAATTGGTCGCGGCGGCGGGCAATATGCCGATTTTGGGGCCAAATTGCTATGGCGTCATCAATTATCTGGATGGCGCCCTGCTTTGGCCCGATCAGCACGGGGGGCGGCGGGTGGCGCGGGGCGTGGCGCTGCTGTCGCAATCTTCAAACATCGTCATCAACCTCACCATGCAGGCGCGGGGGCTGCCGGTGGCCTATGTCGCGTGTTTGGGAAACGCGGCGCAGGTCGGGCTCTCCGATCTGGCTGCGGCGCTTTTGGCGGATGACCGGGTCACGGCATTGGGGCTTTATGTCGAGGGGATTGATGACGCGCTCGGCTTTGCCGCCTTGGCGGAGGCGGCGCAGCGTGCGGGCAAGGGGATTGTTTGCATTAAGTCGGGCAAAACCGAAGCATCGCGTGCGGCTGCCGCGTCGCATACAGCGGCTTTGGCGGGGGGCGGGGCGGCCTCTTCGGCGTTTTTGCGGCAAGCGGGCGTGGCAGAGGTCGCCACTTTGCCGGAATTGCTGGAGACATTGAAGATCTTCCACATGCACGGCCCGCAGCTTGGTGCGCGGCTGTGCTCTTTGTCATGTTCAGGCGGTGAGGCGGGCTTAGTCGCGGATCTGGCAGCCCCCTTCGGGATCACCTTCGCACCGCCGGATACGGACCAACACCTGACGCTTGGAGCGATGCTCGGTCCGATTGTTACCATCTCCAATCCTCTGGATTATCATACCTTCATCTGGGGTGACGGCCCCCGTACCACGGATGTGTTTGCGACGATGCTGGCGGGATATGATGCGGGGATCTTCATCATCGACCCGCCGCGTCCGGATATTTGCGATGCCTCCTCCTTTGTGCCCGCCTTGCAGGCGATCGAGGCGGCAGGGCAAATCACAGGGAAACCGGCGTTCCCGGTGGCCTCCCTCCCCGAGAATTTCGACGAGGATTTGGCGATTGCGATGATTGCGCGCGGAACTGTGCCGCTGATGGGGCTGGAAACCGCGCTGGGGGCATTGGCTGCGGCGCAAACGCCGCCGGGTCGGGCGGGGTGGCGGCCCTGGCCGTCGCGCAAGCCGGCCCGTCCCTGCCTGTTGGATGAGGCGACGGCCAAAGATTTACTTGCAGGCTTTGGCATTGTGGTGCCCCGTGGCGTTGCGGCGGCGGACATCACAGCGCTGGAGGGTTTGGCACAGCATCTGACACCGCCTTTTGCGCTGAAAGGTCTTGGTTTTGCCCACAAGTCCGAGAATGGAGCGGTGCGGCTTTGGCTGAGCAGCTTGAACGGCCAATCCCCGATGCCAGGCGCAATTGGCTATCTGGCCGAGGAAATGGTGACCGGCATCGTCGCCGAAATGTTGGTCGGCATCCGGCAGGATCCGGTTTACGGTGTGACCCTGACGCTTGGCTTTGGCGGCGTCACAGCGGAACTGTTGGCCGACACAGTGACGCTTATTTGCCCCGTTACCGCGCCGGAGGTGCTGGCAGGTTTGCAGCGCTTGCGGCTTTGGCCCTTGCTCGATGGCTATCGGGGCCGCCCAAAGGCTGATGTGGCGGCGCTGGTGGCGGTGGCGCTGCGTTTGCAAGACATGATGGAGGTCGCGCGCTGGCCGGTGCCGCCTTTGCCGAAGTCGGGCTTGCAAGCGCCCACCTTGCTTGAAATTGAAATCAACCCTCTGATGGTGCGGGCGGCAGGTGCCATTGCTGCGGATGCGGTTATTTGGAAGGATACTAACTGATGGATATGCGAACCGAAGGCCCGATCTTGACCCGCCGGATTGGGGCGGTTTTGGAAGTGACGCTGGCGCGGGGCAAGGCCAATGCGATTGATCTGGCCACCAGCCGCATCATGGGGGAAGTGTTCCGTGCGTTTCGCGACGAGGATAGTTTGCGGGTCTGCATTCTGCGCGCGGCGGGTGAAAAATTCTTTTGCCCCGGCTGGGATCTCAAGGCGGCAGCAGGTGGCGATGCGGTGGACGGCGATTACGGCGTGGGTGGTTTTGGCGGGCTGCAAGAGCTTCCCCATCTGAACAAGCCCGTTATCGCCGCCGTGAACGGGATTTGCTGCGGCGGTGGGTTGGAATTGGCGCTGTCTTGCGATCTGATCCTTGCCTCGGAGACTGCCACTTTCGCCTTGCCCGAAATCCGCTCTGGCACAGTGGCAGATGCGGCCTCTCTCAAACTGCCAAAGCGCATTCCTTACCATGTCGCTATGGACCTTTTGTTGACCGGGCGCTGGTTTGACGTTGAGGAAGCGCAGCGCTGGGGCCTGATCAAGGAGATTTGTGCCCCCGCCGATTTGCTGGAAAAGGCCTGGGACCTGGCGCGTCTGTTGGAAAGCGGCCCGCCTTTGGTCTATGCCGCAATCAAGGAAGTCGTGCGCGAGGCAGAGGCGATGCGGTTCCAAGATGCGCTGAACCGCATCACCAAGCGACAATTTGCAACCGTGGACAGGCTTTATTCATCGGATGATCAATTGGAAGGCGCGCGGGCCTTTGCGGAAAAGCGCGACCCGGTTTGGAAGGGGCGCTGACATCTTGCAGCGCACTTTTGGACCAAGCGATTTTTAGGTATTTGGACCAAGATGAAAGGCGAGGGCATGCATGAGTATAAAAGTCGGGTGGTTTGGACGGGCAACACCGGGGGTGGGACGGCCACTTACAAGGGCTATGCGCGCACTTGGGATATAGCGGTGCCAGGCAAGCCTGTGGTGAAGTGTTCCAATGATCCGCTTCTGGGTGGTGATCCGGCCAAGATGAACCCGGAGGATTTGCTGCTTTCGGCCCTCTCGGCCTGTCATATGCTGTGGTATTTGCATTTCGCGGCAGAGGCGGGGATTGTGGTGACGCGTTATGCAGATTGCCCGGTCGGTCTTGGTGAGCTTGGACAGGGCGGCGCGGGACGGTTTGTGTCGGCGCAGTTGCGCCCGGTGATCGGGCTTGCGCATGGGGCGGATCCGGGCGTGGCGGCAGCGATCCATCAACGCATCCACGCCGTATGTTTCATTGCCCGGTCGGTGAATTTTCCCGTCACTTACGTTCCGGTTTTTGAAAGTGACGCTTAGGCCAAATTCGACATTCTTGGTCGTTCCGCGCCAAGGCCTGCGCATCGGGCGCGGCTAGGCTGACCGCAAATCGGGGGACTTTTGTGGCGGATATTGATTTTTTGATCGTGGGCGCAGGCTCGGCGGGGTCTGTTCTGGCGGAGCGGTTGAGCGCAAGCGGCACCCACCGGGTTTTGGTGCTGGAAGCGGGCGGCACAGACGCGCGGTTTTTTGTGCAGATGCCGCTTGGCTATGGCAAGTTGTTTTATGATAAAGCCGTGAACTGGGCTTACGCGACCGACCCCGATCCCGGGCTTGGCGGGAACCGCGATTACTGGCCGCGGGGCAAGATTTTGGGAGGGTCATCCTCGATCAATGCGATGGTTTGGGTGCGGGGACAGCAGGCCGATTATGATGAATGGGGCGCGATCGGTGGCCCCGATTGGGGCTGGGACAGTGTTTTGGCCGCATACCGCGCGATTGAGGACAATGAGGCAGGCGCGGACGATTGGCGGGGCCAAGGCGGGCCCTTGTTCATTTCCGCCAACAAGGACGGTTTGCACCCGCTTGTGCGCAATTATCTGGACGCCTGTGCAAGTGCGGGCCTGCCCGAGACGGCCGATTTCAACGGGGCGTCGCAAGAAGGGGCGGGCATCTATCAGATGACCATCAAGAACGGGCGCCGCAATTCCACCGCGCGCGCGTTTTTGCGGCCCGCGATGAAGCGCGCGAACCTGGAGGTGCGGACGCGCGCGCATGTGACGCGGGTGGTTTTTGAGGGCAAACGCTGCGTGGGTGTAGAGGTGATGCGCGGTGGCGTAGCCGAGGTGATCCGCGCGCGGGAAGTGATTTTGGCGGGGGGTGCTATCAACTCGCCGCAATTGTTGCAGCTTTCGGGGATTGGGCCGGCGGGTCATCTGTCGGCGCTGGGGGGGGAGGTGCTGGTGGACAACCCCCATGTGGGAGGCAATCTGAATGATCATCAGGGTTTGAATTACACTTACCGAATGCGGGTTCCGACTTATAATGATGTTTTACGCCCTTGGTGGGGAAAGGCGCTGGTGGGGATGCAATACCTGCTGCATGGCAAGGGCGTGCTATCCAAAAGCATCAATCATGCCGGGGGTTTTTTCCGGTCCTCCCCCGATCTGACGCAGCCGAACATGCAGCTTTACATGCAGGCGTTTTCCACTTTGGTCCCGAAGATGGGAGAGCGGCCCTTGCTGACGCCAGACCCGTTTTCGGGGCTGTCAATTGGCCTCTCCAATTGCAGGCCAACCTCTCGGGGCTGGTTGAAAATTCGCAGCAACGATCCGTTTGCTGCGCCGCAGATCGTGGGCAACGCCTATTCAACCAACCATGATGTGGAGGAGATGCTGGCGGCGGTAAAATTCATCCGCCGCATCGCAGCCCAAGGCCCGATGGCGGAGGTGATTGCCGAGGAGTTGCGACCGGGGCCGCAGGTGCATTCCGACGAGGATTTGATTGCCGATTTCCGGGCGCGGTCTGGCACAGTGTATCATCCGTCCTGCACCTGCCGGATGGGGGATGTGGTGGACAGTCGCTTGCGTGTGAAAGGGGTGAAGGGGTTGCGGGTTTGTGATGCATCGGCCTTTCCTAACCTGATCGCGGGCAATACGAATGCGCCGGCGATTTTGATGGGCTGGAAGGGGGCGGAGCTGATTTTGGCCGATCAAAAGGCGTGAGGCGCGCGCGCTGGGGCGCCGCCACACTGAGCATCCCTGCACTTCATTCCCCGCGCGGGAAGCGTTTGTTTTCTTCCAGCACGTTCAGGTCCATGTGGTTGCGCATGTAGCGTTCGGATGCTTTTTGCAGGGGCTGGAAATCCCACGGGTAATAGCCGCCGATGCGCAGCGCCTCATAGACCACCCAGCGGCGGGCCTGGCTTTCGCGGACCTGCGCGTCGAAGGCCTTCAGGTTCCAGCGGGCTTCCGATTTTGCGCGCAGGGTTTGCAGGGTCGCGGCATGGGCGGGGTTGGAGGCGAGGTTGTGACGTTCCTGTGGGTCGGTTTCCATATCGAACAACTGATCAGGGTCGGCGAGGCAGCGGGTGTATTTCCACTTGCCATAGCGCAGCATCACAAGCGGCGTAATGGAGCCTTCGGCGGCATATTCGATTGCCACGGGCTCGCTGCGTTCGGTGCCGCGGGCCAAGGGGAGCAGGGAGGTGCCATCGGTCCAAGGCATCACCGCTGTCATATCAATGCCTGCGAGATCGCAAAGCGTGGGCGTGACGTCGATGGTGGAGACAGGGGTGCGTTCCAGATGCGGGTCCAGCCCCGGCGCGCAGACCATCAAGGGCACGCGGGCGGAACCTTCAAAGAAGTTCATCTTGAACCATAGGCCCCGGTCGCCCAGCATATCGCCGTGATCAGAGACGAAGATGATGATCGCCTCTTGCCGCGTATCCTCCAGCGTTTGCAGGATCTCACCGATTTTGTCGTCGATATAGGAGATGTTGGCAAAATAGCCTTGGCGGGCGCGGCGGATATCTTGCGGCGTGATGTCGAATTTGTCGGTGTCGCAGGCATCAATCAGGCGTTTTGAATGGGGGTCCTGGTCGGCGTATGCGATGGCCTCGGGGGCGTCCAAATGGGCGCAGTCATTGTACAGGTCCCAGTATTTGCGGCGGGCCACATAGGGATCATGGGGGTGGGTGAAGCTGACGGTGAGGCACCACGGGCGGGCGGTTGTGTTGTCAGAGGCGCGTGAGAGGTCGAACAGCTTTTGGCCGGCCTGATGCGCCACATCATCATCATATTCCAACTGGTTGGTGATTTCCGCTACGCCCGCACCTGTGACAGAGCCGAGGTTGTGATACCACCAATCAATCCGCTCGCCGGGTTTGCGGTAATCCGGGGTCCAGCCGAAATCGGCGGGGTAGATGTCGGTGGTCAGGCGGTGTTCGAACCCATGCATCTGGTCGGGGCCGACGAAGTGCATCTTGCCAGAAAGCGTACATTCGTAGCCCGCGCGGCGCAGATGGTGGGTGAAGCAGGGAATGTCGGACTGAAATTCCGCCGCATTGTCATAAACGCGGGTGCGTGAGGGGAGTTGGCCGGACATGAAGCTTGCGCGGCCCGGCGCGCAGAGGGGGGAGCCGGTGTAGGCATTGGCAAAGCGCACGGAGCGGTCGCTGAGTTTGCGCAGGTTTGGCGCATGCAGCCAATCGGCCGGGCCATCAGGGAACAGCGTGCCGTTGAGTTGGTCGACCATCAAGATCAGGATGTTCGGTTTGGTCATGCGGTTTTCCTTATCTGGCGCTTGCCTTTGCGGCTTTGTGCGCCTTTGATGGGGGCGGACGCAAGGGCGGTCTGTTCCTTTTGAGGCCGCCGCTTGGGGGCAGGGGACGGATCGGTATTTAAGCCAAGATGAAATCGGGGGGCGGTTTATGCAGGTTGTCACAGAGTTTCCTTTTGAGGTGATTGTCGAGGAGGATGTGGGCATTGTGATGCCCGATGGCTGCCGCTTGTCGGCGCGGATTTGGCGGGCGGTGGGGGCGGGACCTGTACCGGCAATTTTGGAATATATCCCTTACCGCAAGCGCGACGGCACCGTGGCGCGGGATACGGCGATGCATGCCTATTTCGCCGGGCATGGTTATTCGGCGGTGCGGGTGGATATGCGGGGGTGCGGTGACAGTGAGGGGCTGATGCTGGACGAATATACCCCGCAGGAGTTGCAAGATGCGGTGGATGTGATTGCGTGGCTTTCGGCGCAGGATTGGTGTTCGGGGTCCGTGGGGATGATGGGCAAAAGCTGGGGCGGGTTCAATTGTTTGCAGACCGCCGCTTTGCAGCCGCCTGCCTTGAAGGCGGTGGTTTCGGTCTGTTCCACTGTGGACCGCTTTGCCGATGATGTGCATTTCAAGGGTGGATGTTTGCTGGGCGAGAACTTGGGTTGGGGGGCGGTGATGCTGTCTTATTCCTCGCGCCCCGCCGATCCGTTGTTGCGCGCGGATTGGCGAAGCGATTGGCTTGCACGGCTGGAGGCGGAGCCGTTTTTGGCTCCGCGCTGGGCCAGCCATCAATCGCGCGATGCTTATTGGCAGCATGGATCGGTCTGTGAGGATTACGGGCGGTTGCAGGCAAAGGTTCTGAGCATCTCCGGCTGGGCGGACAATTATATGAACACATCGGCGCATCTGGTCGCTAATGTGCCCGGCGCGCAGGCCATTGTGGGGCCGTGGGTGCATCAATATCCGCATCAGGCAACACCCGGCCCTGCGATGGGGTTCATGGATGTGGCGCTGCGCTGGTGGGATCGGTGGTTGAAAGGCGTGGAGAATGGCGCGGAGGGCGATGCCGCCTATCGGGTCTGGATGATTGACAGTGAGGCACCCGATGCCTGCACCGGGTATCGCGAGGGGCGCTGGGTGGCGGAGACCGCGTTCCCCGCGGCGCGAGCCACAGCGCAGGTGATGGCGCTGTCGGCGGGGGGCGTTTTGGGCGGTGTTGGCGGCGATTTAGGCGTGACAGTGCGCACCCCGCCCGATCTGGGATTTGCGGCGGGGGAGTTTTTTCCGATGAGCCGCAACGCGGAACTGCCGGGCGATCAGGCGGGGGATGATGCGCGCGCGGTATGTTTTGACGGGGCGGTGTTGGAGGCCCCTCTGGCGCTGCTGGGGGCAGCCAAGCTGCGCCTTACACTGGCAAGCGACCAACCACGCGCTTTCATAGTGGCGCGGCTGTGTGATGTTGGGCCGGACGGGCAATCGGTGCGGATTGCGCATGGTATGCTGAACCTGTGCCACCGCGACAGCATGGAACACCCCAGCCTGCTGACCCCGGGGCAGGGCGTGGAGGTGGAGGTGACACTGGACCAGATGGCCTACCGCGTGGCTGCCGGGCATCATCTGCGGCTGGCGCTGTCGACAACCTATTGGCCGTTTTTGTGGCCCAGCCCGGTGGAGGCGACTTTGACGCTGGTGCAGGGCGCGCTGACCCTGCCGGTGTATCAAGGAACCGGCGCGAATGAATGGGCGGCCCCGCCCCCCCGCGCCGCCAAGCCTTGGAACCATCACCGCCATTCGGAGGCGCGATCGGCACGGCGCGTGGAAGATGATCTGATCCGCGGCACCCGCGCGCTGGTTGTGGAGGAGCATTCGGGCCGCTGGGAGAATCTGGATCACGGGTTGATCACCGAGAACCAATTGGTAGAGCGGTTCGAGGTTGACCCCCGCAATCCCGGACAAGCGCATGTCAAGATTGAGTGGGACCAGCATTTGGCGCGCGGGGATTGGTCGGTACGCACCTACGCGCTGTCGGAGATGTGGGCAGAGCCGGAGGCCCTGGTGTTTCGCGCCAAATTGCAGGCATGGGAGGGTGAGACGCTTGTTTTTGAACGCGAGTTCAATGACCGGGTGACGCGTGACTTCATCTGAAAAGGGCAGGAAAAGGTTGCGGTTTTGCGCAGCTTGGCCTAAACGCGACATGCAATTGCCAGAATACGGCAGATTTTTCGATACGATTGGAAATAACGCAATCGGGGTAAAAGAAAATGTTGCTTGAATGGATTTATGCGGGTTTATTGACTCATCAAACAACAAAAAAACAGCCATGAGCTGACCAAAGGGGAGAATGCTATGAAAGACGATCTTGCAAAGCTGATTGACCGGATTGATGCCGCGCGCCTGAACCGCCGTGGGTTTGTGGGTGGGGCCGCCGCTGTTGGCGCTTTGGCCACGTTTGGCGCGCCTGCCTTCGCCGCCGACCCGGTCAAAGGCGGTATTTTGAAGATGGGTCTGGGCGGCGGTGAAAGCACCAACAGCCTTGATCCGGCGGTGGCTGCAAGCCAGGTGCCGTTCCATATTTGCCGCATCCTGGGCGAGCCTTTGGTGGATGTCGCGGCCGATGGCACGCTTGAGATGCGGATTGCCGAAGCCGTGGAAAGCTCTCCCGATGCGGTGGTCTGGCGCTTTACCATCCGCAAGGGTGTGAAGTTCCACAATGGCGCGGAATTGACGCCCGCTGATGTGTTGGCAACGCTGGAACGCCATTCCAACAAGGACAGTTCCTCGGGCGCGTTTGGTATTATGGAAGGCATCGCCTCCATGCGGGTGGACGGCGATGTGGTTGAAGTGACGCTGGCAGATGGCAACGCGGATTTGCCTTATCTGATGTCGGATTATCATCTGCAAATGCAGCCCGCCAGCAGCGTGGCAACCCCGGATGACGGTATCGGTTGCGGCGCCTACAAGGTTGTCGTGAATGAGCCGGGCGTGCGCCACACGTTCGAGAAGCACGCCGATTTCTGGGACACCACGCGCGGCCATTATGATGGAGTGGAACTTACCGTCATCAATGACACCACTGCGCGGATGGCGGCCATTCAATCGGGCCAGGTGCATATTGCCAACCGCGTCGATCCGAAAATCGCCAAACTTCTGGCGCGCGCGCCGGGGCTTTCGGTGCAAAACGTCTCGGGCCGTGGGCATTACATCTTTATCATGCATTGCGACACGGCACCCTTTGACAACGCCGATCTGCGCAATGCGTTGAAACTGGCCATCAACCGCGAGGAAATGCTAGACAAGATTTTGGACGGCTACGGCTCGCTTGGCAACGATACGCCGATCAATTCGTCTTATCCGCTTTTCACTGCGTTGGATCAGCGCAGCTACGATCCAACCGCTGCCGCCGAACTTTACAAAAAGTCCGGTCATGATGGCACACCGATCATCCTGCGCGTGGCCGAAGGCGCATTTCCGGGGGCTGTGGATGCAGCCGCCCTGTTCCAGCAATCGGCAGCCGCCGCAGGTATCCCCTTGGAGATCAAGCGTGAGCCGAATGATGGTTATTGGTCCGAAGTGTGGAACAAGCAGCCCTTCTGCGCGTCCTATTGGGGCGGACGCCCCGTGCAGGACCAGATGTTTTCGACCGCCTACATGTCCACCGCCGATTGGAACGACACCCGGTTCAAACGGCCAGATTTTGATGCGCTCTTGCTGCAAGCGCGCGCCGAACTTGACACCGCCAAGCGGACCGAGATGTATGCCACCCTCAGCAAGATGGTCCATGATGACGGCGGCCTGATCTGCCCGATGTTCAACGACTTCGTCGAAGCTGTGGGCGAAAAGGTGCAAGGCTGGGAAAAGAACGGCGTGCAAGAAGTCATGAACGGGCTTGCCCCGCACAAGACCTGGCTGGCCTAAAGGGGTCCGCTGGTGCACCCTGTCCTGAAACTTCTGGTCCAGCGCATCGCGCTGGGCCTGATCCTTTTGCTTGCCGCATCGGTGCTGATTTTTGTGGGAACACAGATTTTGCCGGGCGATGTGGCGCAAAGCATTCTGGGGCAGGGGGCCACACCCGAAACGCTTGCCAATCTGCGGGCAGAACTGGGGCTGAACGATCCGCCCCTGACCCGCTACCTAAACTGGTTGTTCGCAGCCCTTCAGGGCGATCTGGGAACCGCGCTGACCAATGGGCAAGATATCGCGTCCTCCATGGGCAAGCGGCTGGGAAACACCTTGTTTCTGGCAGTTTGCGCCGCAGTGGTCGCAGTGCCTTTGGCTATTGTCCTTGGCCTTATCGCCGTGCGCTATCAAGGCCGCTGGCCGGACCGGGTGATTTCCACCATCACGCTTGCCACAGTATCCGTGCCGGAATTTCTGCTGGGCTATATTGCGATATTCGTACTGTCGGTGCAGTTTCGAGTCTTTCCATCGCTTGCCACTGTCTATGACGGGATGCCGTTTATGGACCGGCTCGATGCGATTGCCCTGCCGGTGATCGTGCTGGTTCTGGTGGTGCTTGGCCATATGATGCGCATGACCCGCGCCGCCATTCTGAACGTCATGGAATCAGCCTATGTGGAGACCGCCGAACTGAAAGGTCTGCGCAAATTCACCATCATCGCGCGCCACGCTTTGCCCAATGCCATCGCCCCTGTGGTCAATGTGGTGATGCTGAACCTTGCCTATCTGGTGGTCGGCGTTGTGGTGGTGGAGGTGGTCTTTGTCTATCCCGGCATGGGGCAATATCTGGTGGACCATGTGTCCAAACGCGATGTGCCGGTGGTGCAGGCTTGCGGGCTGGTGTTTGCCGCCGTCTATATCGGGCTCAATCTGGTGGCCGATATCATCTCGATCCTGTCCAACCCGCGCTTGCGGCACCCAAAATGAAGAGGGCTTAAGCCATGCGCATTCCCCTCCCCGCCGCGATTGGGTTGTTTTTCACCGGGCTGTATTTCTTCATGGCCATTTTTGCGGACTGGATAGCGCCTTACGGCATGGCCGAAATCGTCGGTGACAGGTGGGAGCCGTGGTCATGGGCCCATCCTTTGGGGACCGACAGCATCGGGCGGGATCTTTTGTCCCGGATGATCTGGGGCGGGCAAACCACGATATTCGTGGCCACCATGGGGACCATCCTGTCGTTTTCCATGGGGTCCATTCTGGGGTTTGTCGCGGCGGTCAAGGGAGGCTGGGTGGACCAATTCCTCAGCCGGATGATTGATCTGATGATGTCGATCCCGTCCCTGATTTCCGCTTTGGTGGTCCTGTCGGTGATGCCTGTCACCCTGCCGGTGCTGATCGTTGTCATGGGTGTGCTCGACGCCACCCGCGTGTTCCGCCTGTCTCGCGCGGTAGCCGTGGATATCACCGTGATGGATTATGTGGAGGCCGCGCGCCTGCGCGGTGAGCGGCAAATGTGGATCATCTTCCGCGAAATCCTGCCCAACGCCCTGTCGCCCCTGATCGCCGAAATGGGCCTGCGCTTCATCTTCATGGTTCTGTTCATCTCTACCTTGTCGTTCCTTGGCCTTGGTGTGCAGCCGCCCATGGCCGATTGGGGCGGCATCGTGAAGGAAAACCGCGAGGCGATAGTTTACGGCATTCCCGCCGCTCTCGTTCCCGCCTTTGCTATTTCGTCCCTTGCCATCTCGGTCAATCTGGTCGCCGATTGGGTGCTTAACCGCACCACCAGCCTGAAAGGCGGTCGGGGATGAGCGATGTTTTGCTGGAGGTCAAAGGCCTGAAGATTGAGGCGACAGCCTACCCACCGGGGGAGGCGCCGCATAATATCACCATTGTAGAAGATGTGTCCTTTACCGTGGACAAGGGCAAGGTTCTGGGGCTGATCGGCGAATCCGGGGCGGGCAAATCCACCATCGGCCTGTCCGCTATGGCGTATGGGCGTGGCGGTGTGCGCATCACGGGCGGCACGGTGATGGTTAACGGGCGCGATGTGCTGCAAGCCGGGCCCGCGGGCCTGCGCAGCCTGCGCGGACGCGAGGTGACATATGTCGCCCAATCCGCCGCCGCCGCCTTTAACCCCGCAAAAAAGCTGATGGAGCAGGTGATTGAGGCGACTCTGCACCACAAACTGATGAGCCGGGAGGAGGCGGAGGCACGTGCGATAGCTCTGTTTGCGCGCCTGGGCCTGCCCAACCCTGAAAAAATCGGCAACCGCTATCCGCATCAGGTCTCCGGCGGGCAGTTGCAGCGCGTGATGACGGCAATGGCGCTATGCCCCAAGCCCGATCTGGTGGTGTTTGACGAACCGACAACCGCCTTGGACGTGACCACTCAAATCGAGGTTCTGGCCGCGATAAAAGAGGCGATTGTCGATACTGGCGTGGCCGCCCTTTACATAACTCATGATCTGGCGGTGGTCGCACAGGTGGCCGACCACATCATGGTGCTGCGTGGCGGCAAAATGGTGGAATACGGCACCACCGACCACATCATAAACACGCCCACGCAGGCCTATACGCAGGAACTGGTCTCCGTCCGCTCCATCAACCACAAGGAAAAAACCGGCGGCGCACCGGTCCTCTCGGTCAAAGGCATCACCGCACGCTACCGCGGCACCAAGTTTGATGTCCTCAAAGACGTGACCGTGGACCTGCCTGAAGCACAGACCCTTGCAATCGTGGGTGAATCTGGCTCCGGCAAATCCACGCTTGCGCGCGTGATTACCGGGCTTTTGCCGCCCAAATCGGGCGAGATCATCTTCAATGGCCGCACCCTTGCGCCCGATTTTAACGCCCGCAGCCGCGAT
>Ga0105052_10002776_pt1 | contig 21009 bp, 22 predicted proteins | sample FRY03_FD_78094 | JGI IMG/M metagenome (GOLD analysis project Ga0105052, IMG submission 78094) | Freshwater microbial communities from Lake Fryxell liftoff mats and glacier meltwater in Antarctica - FRY-03 | ecosystem: Environmental > Aquatic > Freshwater > Ice > Glacier meltwater ... | reverse complement strand
TGTACGTATGGATACTTTCGCGTCCTGTCGTGGCTCATTTCTCTCCACAGACGGCCAATATCAAAATTGCCATGAATTTTTCTTTTTCGTTGGCCGTTCTATGAGGGTATGCTCGCGAGCCCAAGAGGATCCGAATGCCTTCCGTCTCTGCAGTAACCGACAATCGGCTTGGCTCAGCAAGGAGCGATTTGTGGAAGAAACGTCACGACTTATCCGACCACTGATTTGCACTCAGGTGATGTCCACCCTGACGACAGTTGTACCTGGTCATGAGTCTGGTAGTGGCGAAAGCCACGAACTTCGGGACACAGCAAGTTCTGGAGAGCTTTCGCGTTATCGCCAAGTCATCCTGACTTCTATACCATTGCTGATCGGCGATGTCTTGGCGTTGAGTTCCTGTTATATCGTTTCGTCACTGGCTGCGTCCTGGCTCCTTGGCAAGGGGCACTACACGCCGGGGGTTTGGAACAATTTGACAGCCGTCTGCCTGTGTCACATAATGTGGGGCATTTTTCTGGGACTTTTCCCGGCTTCTGGAATTAATCCGGTGCGAGAGCTAAGGAATCAGCTGACTTCGGTTGGTGGCTCATTCCTGGTTCTTATCGCTCTCAACGGGCTGGTTGGTGAAGTATCAACAAATGAAATCCTGACCATTAGTGTCGCATTGCCGCTGACTCTGTTTTTTGCTCCCCTGGCTCGCTTTACATTCCGGAGAATGTTCGCTCGATTCCGCTGGTGGGGAGAAAGTGTGATTATCGTGGGCAGCGGGAGACAGGCGAGGTTGGTCTACGATTTTCTGGAACGACAGCCTCAGCGGGGTCTGAAGCCTCTGGGAATTGTTGATTCGGATCCGAACGATTACTGGCTGTCCGGACAGTCTGAACCGTTTGAGTTTCTGGGGACAACCTCTGATCTTGTTTCAGTCTGTCGCCAGCGAAACTGTCATTGGGTAATTGTCACAATTGCTGACAGAAAAGAATCAGATGTCGTCGAGATTTTGACGCAAGGAAGTCTGATTCACAACTTGGTTGTCCTAAACAGCAACGTGATGATGCCCACGATGTGGGTGGAACCATTTGACGCGGCAGGTCTTCCTGGTATACACATTCGTGATCGGCTGCTGTTTCCTGTGCAGCGGTTGGTCAAGCGAGCAATGGACGTCTCCATTGGAATCATAGCCCTGATTGTCAGCCTTCCGGCATTGGTAATCATTGCCCTATGGATCAAAGTGGTATCTCCGGGACCGGCATTCTATCGCCATCATGGGCGAATTGGTCGTGGGGGACGGCAATTTGGTGCTCTGAAAATTCGCACAATGATCACGAATTCGGAGCAAGTTTTGCGTGAATATCTTGCTTCAAACCCAGACGCGATGGCGGAATGGCAGAGAGATCTGAAACTGAGAAATGACCCCCGAATCATTCCTGGGATTGGTGGGTTTCTCCGCCGGACCAGTTTGGATGAATTACCGCAGTTGTGGAACGTATTTATTGGAGATATGAGTTTAGTGGGGCCGCGTCCCATTGTTTCTCAGGAAGTTCAGCGATACCGCGAATCCTATCCTCTTTACCAGCGGGTACGACCAGGTATGACTGGGTTATGGCAAGTCTCTGGACGTAACAATACGAGTTATGACGATCGCGTGCGACTCGATTCGTACTACATCCGGAACTGGTCCCTTTGGCTGGACTACTTCATTCTGTTGCGCACTGTTCGCACCGTCTTGTTTCGCGAGGGAAGCTACTGAGCGGGTCAAATCTCATAATCCTCGTTTCATTGTTACCGGCGGCAGTCACGGTGCATTGGTTCGGCGGGCGGTTCTGAATTCCCGCCGATATGTGATTGGCTATTTGTAGTTTCGTTTTCCTGCTTCCCACATTTTTAGGGTGTTTCATTGTTGAACCCTGTTGACAACAATGCGGCTCGCAGACCGAGTTTGACTGAATTGTGTTCAATAACTCGCTTGAGTAGCGGAGAACCCTGCATTGGACGCCGCATTCAACTCAACTTCTTGTGGGCTGGCGCAGGAAGGTTGTTGTCGGTAGTTTTCCTTTTTCTCCTCCACACTTTGCTCGCCCGCCAACTCCCGGCAGCGGATTATGGGCGCTACATTCTTCTCGAGTCTGTGACACTTGTTACCTCTCTGCTGATTTTGGCGGGACTACCAGCGGTGAGCCTGCGCCTCATCCGCTCAAATTTGGCCACAGGAAATGATTCGGCCGTCAATGATACTGTGAAGACTTCACTCGGAATCATGGGGGGCACCTCCCTGTTGACGGCATTCGGGTTGTTCGCAGTGGCATTTTCGACCCGTGATCATGTGTTCGGCGGTGTGTTGTGGCAATATTTGGGATGGATCCTTATTTGGGCAACCTGCGCAGCACTGTTGCGTATGGTGAGCGAACTGGCGAGAGGTTGCCAAATGCTTGGTTTTTCCTATCTTGTCGGCGGTCAAAGTGGCGGTTTTGGGGTTAATGGCATTTTGTTGTGCTCAGTCCTGGCGGTAGGTGTTATTTATGGGCTTTCGTTTGGGATCGTGCTGTGGATCCAGATTGCAATTCAATTTCTGTGTGTGACGGGGGCATTGACGCTGATCGTACGAGCCACGTCAACTCCGCGATCACTGGAACCATTTGGGCAAAAAAAATTGCGAGTAAGGCAATTTCTGCAAAGTAGTGTTCCTCTGCTGATCCAGCAGCTAGTAGCATTCGGGCTTCCGGAGGCGGACACAATGCTGCTGGGTTCTCACTCCAGCGCTGAGGAGATTGCGATCTACGGCTCTGCAAAGAAACTGGTGTTTCTCGGCGCTGTCCCTCTATTGCTTGTCAATCACGCTGTTCAACCATTCATCGTTGATTTTTATTCAAAGAGAGATTCCCGTCAACTCACAACACTTGTTCGAGGCACTGCTACCTTCGCTGGTATACCGAGTTTTTTCGTTCTGCTGCTGATGTTTTCTTTCCCAGAATTCATTTTGGGGACTTTGTTTGGCGAAGGGTATAGTCTCGCCGCAACGCCGCTGCGAGTTCTTTGCGTTGGCGCGGCAGGCTTTGTGCTGACTGGCAGTTGTGGTCTGGTGCTGGTAATGACAGGGCATGAACGCACGGCAATGTGGTCATCGGTAGCAATCGGGCTGGCCTATCTCATTGCTGCCCCGCTTCTGATCCTGAGGTATGGAATATACGGAGCGGCCATTTCTGCCGCAGGTCTTCAAATCTGCTCAAATCTCAGTGCAATGCTGCTGGTTTTTTATCATGAACGCATTTGGACAGGAATCACATTTTCTCGGACTATTGCTGGGCACTGTTTAAAACTTATTTTTTCTAAAGAAAAAAACCAATAACTATTACTTAGCCAGGCCCAAAACTTCCCAACTGTCATTCAGTCAACTGGAGGCATTGCGCAAGCATTGGTTGCTTGCAACGCACAAATAATAACCTGACTGTTAGAGCAATGAACCGACCACTAGGAAAAACAATTAGATCAATTTTACGGCAGACGCCACTCCGACGCGCCGTGATGGCGTATCGACATCTGGGACTGCGCCCCAGCGATGTCTTTCTCGCCTCGTATCCACGGTCGGGAAATACATGGCTTAAGTCGCTGATTTCTTCGGCGTTTTTTGGAGCGGCATTGACGAACTTCAGCGACAAGAAAAACGAAGAGATGCCAATTGTCGGTTTTCATCGTCAAGCCCGTCCGCTTCTAAAGGGAGGGGGGCGGATCATCAAGACACACGAAGTTTTTAGGCGAGAATATCAAAGGGCAATCTGGATCATGCGAGATCCGCGAGATGTAGTCGTCTCTCAATATCGCTTGGCCATTCGCTATCAAGAATTCGCCGATTCGCTGGACAATTACACAAAATATTTTGTAAGTCGACTGCCAACCCCAGCCGCGAATTGGCAGCAGCACACTCATTCGTGGGCCACTTCCCCGCTGGCAGGCACTCCCAATTTGTTGTCATTGCGATACGAAGAACTGCGGGCGGAGCCAAACAGGCATCTCACCGCCATTCTCGACTTTCTGGGGGTCCCCTTCTCGAGTGAGCTCATTGATTCCGCTGTCAGGCAAAACAGTATTGAGTCTATGGCCGCCCGTCATGCGGCCTACGACCAATTATCACACGTTGATCCAAACATCGCAGCTGTCCCCGCTGTTAACAGTGGAGTTAGTGGCGGATGGCGAGATACCTTATCGATAGATTCGCTGAATTTGATTCATCAGGCATTCGGCAGCTTAATGAAGCAAATGGGATATACTACCGAAGAGTAAAACTGTTGCTTTCGTTTTCAAGCAATGACGTCATGTTGACCGTGACTGAAAGGGGAACTGCTCTTCTTTGCGCGGAGTCATTACATCGCAGCTGCAGCGATTTCTCCTGGACAACACGTCCGCCGGAGACTCTCCGCAATCAATTCGCAGATACGTCAAGTCTTTTATAAGGTCCCTAATGCAAATCTTAAATCTTGGATGTGGGGCAAAAACCAGCAACGCGCCGGAAATCGTAAATATAGATTATTCGATTTACCTTCGAGTCAGGAAACTTAGGGTACTCGCGCCATTGGTGCCACTCTTTTTCCGGGGAGATCGGCTGAAACGGTTTACGGAAATTCCTGATAACATCATGGTGCATAATCTGGCGAAAGGCATCCCATTTCCGGACAATTCTGTGGATGCCGTTTATCATTCGCACTTGTTTGAGCATCTAGATAGAGATGTTGCGGACAGGTTTTTGATCGAAGTCAGGCGAGTGCTGAAGCCGGAAGGGATCCATCGAATTGTGGTCCCGGACTTCGAAGCCCTTTGCCGCGCCTACGTTTCTCATTTCGACGCATGTGACATGAGCTCGGGGGAATGCCATCGGCACGACTCTCAGCTTTTTCCGATACTGGAACAGTCAGTGCGGCGGGAAGCGAGCGGGACGAGCCACCAGGGCAGGGTGAGGCGACTGCTCGAGAACCGAATCCTTGGCGATGCCAGACGAAGAGGCGAGACGCATCAGTGGATGTACGACAGAATAAACTTAAGGGAAAAGGCAATTGCTGCGGGATATAAGGCAGTACAGCTGCAAAGTTATACCCGCAGTCTGATCCCCGGCTGGATTGATTACGGGCTGGATGTGGACGAGCATGGAAGACAATATAAGCCAGGCTCGTTATACATGGAGGCTGTTAAATAGCCAGCTCCGGTCGTTCTCCGGAAGCAGAAGGCCAAATTAACTTTTACGGGCGATCTGCAGTCAAGGCTTCCTTCGCATCAGCGTGCTGGCGGAAGGAAAGATGCTGGTTGCGGCAAGCTTCTGTTGGGCACTCCATGAACAGGCAGTTTATTCGACATTAAAAACCAGAGCAATGTCGCAGCCCAAATAGACCAATGATAAGTATCACAGTCGATGCATAAGACAAAGTCAATTTGGCGGCATCCGCGGGGTATCAAGGTTTTTTTCAACAAATAGATGCGCGAATGGATTTCTTCAGTGGGCAAAGAGGCCCCGCGTCATCATGACTCATAAGATTCCGGCATGGACGTAATTATCTATGGCTAGTTCAAGTTGGGTTCTTTGTTTACTGGCTTTCCTGCCAGCAGTAGTCTTGCTGGGTTCCGCGATCCTTGACAAGGATCGATCTCTGCTGTCGCCATTTTGGTCGCTGCTGTTCCCTGTCATTGTTGGAACAACGCTCAAGGTGACGCTGTTTCAAATGGGCGTGGATTCACCATCGCTCATGCAAAATTTCTCCGGCCTTGGGATTAACGATCTGACGACATCACTCCTGCAAGTTACGGGTTTTTTCCTCCTTACTAGTCTTGCCTACTTTCTTGCTGGTGGACTCCGTAGCCCCATTCTGCAGACTGCAAAGCCGTCTTTTCGCACTGTTCAGCTAAACGCGCAGGCAATGCTGGTAATTACAGTCCTTGTCTGTGTCTGTTCGATGATCGTGTTGTACGTTTTTGTGAAGGACGTTGGTGGCAGTTTTGGGTCTTTATCCGAAATCTCAGCGAAACGTCGTTTCAGCGACGCAAGCGGCGCGGCATCTGCTGGAGGTGTTTATCGGGCGATAATCACTATGGCAAGACTAAACGCCATTTTGCTGTTTTCCATATGGTATTGTTGCCGCAGCAGTCGCCAGAATCCGCTTCTGTTACTCGGAATTATCCTGAGTGCATCTGTGACAGTGATTTCTTGTGTCGTCCTGAGCTCGCGCTCTCAATTGGTTTTCCTGCTCATTCCTGCTGTCGGCATTTTAAAATTTGAAAAGGTGTTTTCGTGGAAACACTTAATAATCGTCCTGTTCGCAACATTGCTGCTTGCGAATGCAGTTGCCATTCTTCGGCCGCGAAATGATTCACCGCCCTTGACAATTTCGGAAGTTATCAAGAGATCGAATGAAGTTCCGCTCCAACTCACAGGTGCCATCAACGGAACTGACGTCACAAAAATTACACGAATTAGGAAACATTTTGACGCTAACTCAGATTTTTTCCACGGACGGACGCTTGTCGATTGGCCCCTCCAGATGGTGCCCCGGTCGCTCTGGCCTGAGAAGCCGCAAGTCGGCCTTTCATATTATCTGGCCTCTGAAGTGTACGGTGGCACGGCAAATGTTGATATGGGCGGAGTACCAGCATCGCTTCTTGGCGAGTTTTACATAAATTTTTCATGGATTGGGGTTTTCGTTGGAGCGATAGTATATGGGGTAGCTCTGGAGTGGTTCTTTTTTCGGATGCTTCCTCATCGAGATTCCACGTTGACGTCTGTATCTATATTTCTCATAACTCTGCCATTGGTGACGTACTTGCTCAACATGGGCGAGTTTGGTGCCACGTCAGTTCGCGTAATCGTTGACGTGGTCTCCGGATTGATTCTTCTGTCTGCCTATAAACTTATTGCTATTCGCGAGTTTCGGGTTGTTGGATTTGAAGTTCGCGAGAGTGAATAACTTCCTGGACGGAGGTTTGACCTGGCAGAGGACTTTCGCTGGCACCTGCAATGCCAGTACTGGCTCCTGACATGTGCTTTGTTTCGGACGTAGTTTCAACGAGTGTCTGACACATCATCAGTAAAACTGGTAGTCATCAGCGATACAAAGGGTCCAGGATAATGGTCGTCCTAACAGTCTTGTGGGGGGAAGATGTTGCCCAGCGTCTGCTCGCATTTTTTTGATCGCAGTTTTCCAAGGCAGCCTGTTGCCGGCGGGCAATTGCCAATGCTTGATTGCTGTAGAGGACTTGCTGCGATCCTTGTTGTATTTTTTCATGCGGCGACAACCGTCTCCATGGCGAAATACTTTAAGACTGATGTATTCCATGGGGGGGTGATGTTTTGCGCTCGTGGCGTCGATTTTTTTTTCGTGTTAAGTGGTTTTATCATAACATATGTGCATTGGCTTGACCTGGGACGAAGCAGGCGTGTTTCCTTGTATCTTGTAAAACGATTTGTTCGAGTGTATCCAATTCTCTGGTGTGTGGCACTCCCGCTCTTATGTCTGTCTCCACTTGTTTCCCCCGACCGAATGCCTGCGCAGTGGAGTGAAAGAATACAGCTTGTGCTGGGGTCTCTGGCATTAGTTCCCACAAGAATACCGCCTGTGCCTGGCGTCTCTTGGACCTTAAGACATGAGATTCTGTTCTACGCAGTATTTTTAATCGTGATCTGGAGGCCTCGGGTAGGCGCCGCAGTATTGGCTTTGTGGTTTGGGGCGTGTGTCTGGCATGGAGCGGGGTCGTCCAGCTCAAATTTCCTTTCAGATTTCCTTTTCAGTCCCTATAACGTGGAGTTTATGCTGGGGGTCTGTTGCGGCGCTTTTGTCCGCTGCAGGCGAGTGCGGCATCCCCTTGTCGTCAGCATCGTTGGGTTGTTCTGCCTCATTGCAGCAAGCACATACTATCAGCCAGTGGCGAATTCGAAACAATGGATCATTAATGCAACATCTGTTCTTCAAGTCGCACAATTCGGTGTAGGTTCGGCGCTCGTCATTCTGGGTTTGTCTCAGCTCGATATCAGCTTCAAAATCTCTCCACCCAAGTGGATGATGCTGATCGGTTCGGCATCGTATTCGATCTATCTTATTCATTTTCCTGTGATATCACTTTCCTGCAAAATTCTTGCGGCAATTCGCAGCCTCGCTCCCATGCCTCCGCATCTTGCTTTTTTCATTGTCGCCTCGCTTGGGGTGCTTGCCGGAATCTGTTTTCACGTGTATGCAGAAATACCGCTTTTGCGTGTTATTCGGCGGGCGGTCATGCCAAAAGGTCGAGAAAATACGCAGGCATCGTAATGCTGTCTCATAAACCGGCTGCAGAATCGAAGGCACAGCACGTCGTAAAGACTGGGTCTGGAATGTTCATGAGATGTAGATTTGGCAGAACTATTCGCCAGCCATTAGTGCCGTATTTTTTCCGGGCCGGAAGGTAATTGAATTTCCGAACCGGCCTAGTGTGCTGATTGGATATCAACAAAGATGATCGTTCGGCAGTAATGGCTGGATGGGGGTATCCGTCAAAAGATCTTCCAAAATCAATTCAGCAGATGCTGCGATTGGGCAGTTGAAACAAGTCCCGAGACACGATCTTAAGGATTTGCATTTGTCGGATAGCGGCATTATCAATGCGTGGCGTTGATTCTGAGGGCACCGGCCTCCCAAGGGGATTCAATGATGCCTGATCTCCAGGATCAACGCGCAAAACTTCCTCTGTCGTGTTGTTCGCGACAATCTTTGTGCGTGCTTGCGACGCTCCCACCACCAGTCACAGGAATGACCTTGGCGACATTGCATGTCGTTCGATCGTTGCAAGATTCTGGTGACACACTGGTCCATGACTGGTCGGTTGGAAGCAACCCAAGGCGACGTTTTTGGCGAATTATAAAGGCAATTCGGTCGATTGGCTCAGTTTTCTATCTTGTGTTTTGGAGATGGAATTCGTCGGGTATACTCTACACTGTTGCCAATGCAGGGTACGGGCTTTATTATAATATGTTTGTGATTTCTTGTGCCCGTTTGCTTGGATATCGCTGCATTCTGCACCACCAGGTGTTTTCTTATCTTCATCAATTCGACTGGCGTATGAACCTGATCGTGAGGATGATGGGCCGCAAGGGAATTCAAATTGTGCTGGCTCCCGAGATGAAACACCGTTTCCACAAACTCTATGGAGAGATGAACGAATTTTTCATTCTGCCCAACACAATCATCATGCGTCAGGAGGACGAACAGCTCAAGTCTGGGCGAGAATGGTCTTCGGACAAGCCTATGGTGCTGGGCCATCTAAGCAACTTGACGATCGAAAAGGGTTTGGGGCACGTAATCGCTAGTTTCGAGCGAATGCGATCCATGGACCTGGACGTGCGTCTCGTCCTTGCTGGACCTGTTTCTGGCACTAGGGAAAGGTCGATCATCGATAATGCACTCCGAATTCACGGCAGTCGGATTGAGTACCGTGGGCCAGTTTATGGTACTGAAAAGGCTCGCTTCTTCGATGACATCGATGTGTTTCTGTTCCCAACTCAATACCGAAATGAAGCGCAGCCATTAGTTGTCGCAGAAGCAATCAGCTACGGCCGCCCGGTAATCGCATATGGATTGGCGTGTCTCCCGTCATTGATTGGTCCTAGTGGGGGTGTTGTCGTTCCGTGTGATGCGGATTTTGCTGCAGAGGCTGCCGATAGGGTTGAAGAATGGGTGAACAATCGCGAGCGTTTTTTCGATATTGTTCAGCTTGTACAGTCCTATTCCGAGACGTTAAGGAGCGAAGCCGATTTGAGCATGAAGAGGCTTGTGAAACTGCTGCGCGTAGCGGACGATGGACAATCAAGTTCTTTGTAGTTGCCGACGGGGCAGATGATTGAAGCATGTACTCGGGCTCCAGGAAGCTGAAAAACTTTGAAACCCAACCTTCAGCTTTCCCCAGTCCCTTCCTTGCAGCGTTCCATCCAAAGTGTGCTGAATGAAAGACTATGCAGAACCTCCCACAGAAGAATCCTGCTACCCGGAAAACAATAATGCTGTTCTGGAAGATAATCGTCGGATGGCTTCACTCTCCACTTTTACACTGGAATGCTCGTTTCATCAGTGTGGTCATCGTTTTCAGACAAGTCGATCCTTAAGTAGTTCGCTTGCCCAGAGTCAGAAGGAATACGTGATGCCGAAGACGTTAAAGCCCAGGGTGGCAATAGTTCATGGCTTTTGGGGCCAAAACATTGGTAATGCCTTTTTTAATATTGGCGGTCGCTGGATTGCGGAGCAAGTCTTTCCCGGCGAGGTGGCAGAAATTCTCGATCAGCCCGGCTATCGGACGTTTAACCGAAAATCCAGAGGCAATCCCCAAAAAGATTTTGGACTGCTAAGTAAACTGGATGTGGAATACCTGATTCTTCAGGGGCCAATGCTGACGACAACATTTCGTACACTGTGGGAGCCTACATTTAAGGCGCTAGCCAGTCGGGGGACGAAGATCATCCTGCTGAGCGCCGCATTCTTCCGATATACTAAAGAAGAAATCGCTTCAGTGACTGAATTTTTAAAAGAATATCCGCCATGCCTGATTTCAACTCGCGACGCAGATTCCTATGAATTAATTCGGACATTATCCGCGCACACGTACAGCGGCATCGACAGCGCTTTTTTCGCACCGAAAGCATACACGCCTGTCCGGCTTCACACAGGCCCATTCATTTGCCTGAATTTTGACCAGTATCCCGAACCGAATCTTTCTGTTCGCAACGCTTCAGAGCATTTTGGCGGAACGTTTGACAAAAGTTTTGATTTTCATGAAAAAAAATGGTACGCATCCCAGCCTCGTATGCTCAATCGCCTGGCTGGGGCGGGACAATGGCAGTGCTACTTAGCGGCACTACTGGATTTCAGGCGACTGCCAGCCGAAATTGCCGATTTCAGTATTGTCCGCACGGATCATCGATTTAACCCACACGTCACCTGGAAGATTTACCAGCACGAAAATGCTGTGGCGAGTGATGAGCCATTTACTTATTTTTCACTTTACGCTGGGACGCAGCTTACGCTCTCAGATCGGGTTCATGCCTGTGTTGCAACGCTGGCCTATGGGAATCCAGCGATGCTTTATCATCCGACACCACGAGCCAGGCTCTTTGCGCGTGTTGGCCTTGACAAAATTCGTGAATTTCCCTGTGTGCTGGATCAGGACTACTTGAATCAGGAGTGCGATGCTGAGATCGCCTTTTTAAAAAGGGCGATATCGGAAATCGGCATGAGATGAACTGCCTTGTGTACCCGCGTCGAGAAGCGCCGATCGCATTATGAGTTCGATCAAGGATCTCAGACGAGTACCGTCATATCCGGAGTTTCTGGTGTGTTTGGATACATCGTACAGTGCCTCGACAGTAGTCGTCATCTGAAGCATTGATGTTGGGTAAGTGTCTGTTTTCAATCTTTGGAAGGAAGATTGCAGGCTTCTGGACGTGCAGGCGTCGGATAGCGTGTAAAGATGCAACAACTGGCAACTGGCTTCCATCTGAACGATGAAAGTTGAGAGATACTTTTTCATTAGAATTGACAAGGCTTCGAAATAGGTTTTCATAGAGCGACAACTGTTGGTGGCGATGGGTTGGGACGACGCGTGCCCAGTGCGAAAGAATGGGCACCTGACCACTGCAGTCTAATGCAGCGGATTGTCTCTGCGTTGCTGAGTGACACTGTCGTTTCTTATTATACTCTTTCCTGGAATGCCCTTCAATCACCGAGTGTCGCCAACATGTGTGGTGTTATGGAACTACACGAATTGCCTTGCGTATTTAATAAGGCCTGTCAACTCGCGGGGAGTCGATCGACGAAAAAGATGATGACCATTTGCCATTGTTGCTCCAGAATTTGAAAATCCACAGCTCAACGCGTCTTGTGTGACGAGCGAAAACACTTGTGACTTCGGTTGTTTGTATATGACTTTCACAACACTGCCATTCTTGATTTTCTTTCTACTCTTCCTGCCACTTTACGCGATTAGTAGAGGAACAGTCAGGGTTTGGCTTCTCTTTGCCTCTAGCTGCATTTTTTACGGATGGTGGGATTGGAGGCTTCTTGGCCTGATTTCCATCTCGATTGCAACCGACTTCACGGTATTTCTTGCGCTGGAAAAACAGAAAGACGCGTTCACTCGAAAACTTTTGCTCTCCACGAGTCTTGTAATCAACCTTTGAGTGTTGGCATTTTTTAAGTACTTCAATTTCTTTATGGAGTCATTCCGGCCACTAGTAAACGCTGTCAATCTGGATGCTAATCTGCCGGTCCTGAATGTTATCCTGCCAGTCGGGATTTCATTCTATATGTTCCAGTCCTTGAGTTATACGCTTGACGTGTTTAGCGGTCATTTGCGTCCGGAGAAGTCTCCGGGTGTGGCTGGTATCCCGCCGACTCGCGTGAGCGACAAAAGAGCATTTTCCCCAGCGTTTTTCGAGGAATTCATTATGTCCGGTGAGAATCGAAAGTTCGGCGGATCGCCACTCGAACTACGGCCTACTACGTAAACGATTAGGTTTTGGTTTCTGACATCCACTTGCGGCACCCCAGACACTCGCAGCTTGCCCAAAATGCCATCCATTTCTTGGCGGGATGCCAGCCACACCCGAAGTCTCCTCTGCGCTTTGCCGCATTTGTAATGTTCTTTCCACAGTTGGTGGCTGGGCCGATCGTGCGTGCGAGTGACCTTATTCCGCAGCTTTATCGGGACTATCCACTCCTCTGGGAAAACTGCCTAAAAGGGCTGCAACTTGTACTTTGGGGCTACTTCATGAAGTGCGGCGTTGCGGATTCGCTGTCTCACGTTGTCGATCATCACTTTGCCGCCCCATCGCAGTTTAGTTCCTGGTCTCTGACCTTTGCTGTTTTTATGTACGCATTTCAGATCTATGGTGACTTTGCGGGCTATTCGCTGACCGCAATCGGTATCGGTGAGATGCTCGGTTTCGACCTTGGTCGCAACTTTGATCGTCCCTACTTTTCTGCCTCATTCAGTGAGTTCTGGAAACGATGGCACATTTCACTTTCCACATGGCTGCGGGATTATCTTTACATTTCACTGGGAGGAAATCGGCACGGCGAATTCAAGACCTATCGAAATCTCATGGTCACGATGCTCCTGGGCGGGTTGTGGCACGGTGCCAGCTGGAATTTCATCATTTGGGGCGGGCTGCATGGCCTGTTTCTTGTTGTTCAACGAATGACAACGCCCTTCTACAGCAAGTTAATTGCGCCTTTTATCCCCAGCTGGATTTTACGGCCGGTTTTGATTTGTTTCATCTTTCTGCTGACATGCCTAACCTGAGTCTTTTTTCGTGCTCAATCGCTCGATCGGGCCCTCTATATCATCCACCGAATCATTGTCGGCGATGGCCTGGGACTGGGGTCTATATCGCTGAAATTTGCCGTCGGCAGAGGATTGATGTTGATTGCCATACTGCTGGTACTTGAGTTCATTAGTTTCCGTGTGGAGATTCGTCAAAAGCTCTTGGGGTCAACTGTGCTTACTATAGCGGGGGGCGTCTTTTGCCTGTGGGTATTGGCGATGTTCGGAACATTCGGTGGAAACAGTTTCATTTATTTTCAGTTCTAGCAGCTGCCGAGAGTCGCGGCGGGTAGCGGGAAAGTGTTCCTATGTTAATGATGCATCAACGACCGCTCCGATTTTTGCTTATTTTTTTATTAGTCTTTTTGGCAGGCGACAGGCTTCTTTCGCGAGCTCTCGAAGGACTTGTGACTAACAGTGAGTTTCGTTACTCCCGCCTATATCGCGGTGCGGCTATGGCCGATGTCCTCATTCTGGGCGACTCCCGCGGCGTCCATTCGTTTTTTGCGCCGCGACTGGAACAGGATACATGCATGAGCGTATTCAATCTTAGTTTTAACGGGATGCCGATACGTGGTTCAGAATGTCTGTTGCTTGATTACCTTGAACGTCATCCGGTGCCAAAACTAATCGTCCTTGAAGTCACGAGTGTGCAGGCTTCTTCTAGTTCAATTGATGGACTTCGGCCCTACCTGGCACACTCCGATCGCCTGCGGGCTCTTTATGCGAGCCTGTTTCCGAAATCCAGTTACGGTGTGCGGGTGAGTAATCTCTATCAGTTTAACTGCGAGATGTTTTTCAGAGTTTGTTATTACTTGCACCGTTCTGATCAGTCATGGATCATGACCAGCAGGATAAACGACGAACTGGTTGCTCAAAGCGAGAGCGAGGTGACGTGCATTTCGCTTGATTCGCCCGAATGGATTGAAAACCTGGCGGCATTGACCAGAATCTCTGTCATTGCGAGAGAGCGGAATATCAGACTCCAGCTGGTGATAGCACCTTACTTGCCATCTTATCGACGCAACATTCAGAACTGGCCAATGGTGGTGCAGGCCCTTTCACAATCTGTTGCTGGACGCAGCATTTCGGACTACTCGCTGGCGCTGACTAATACCGGGCAATTTGCCGATCGCATGCATCTGAACGACAAAGGGGCGGAAGCTTTCGGAGCAATTCTGAAGCGAGATCATTTTTTTGAGTTGAATCAGGACTTTCCTCACAAATAGATTATGAGCGTATGCCTTTAGTTTTTTGACTGTGCAGACTTCTTCGGTTTAGCGGAATGATGTTAACTACCAGCATCGCTTTTTTTTTGGCCGCGATCCTAGGGGTGGTGTGAGTGATCTTGTGCGTCCGGCGCGGAGCGTATCAGGCGATGGCAGGCGCAGTTTCTCTGTCGCTTCTCGTGCGAGTGTGGATCAAAATTTCAATCGTGGGACATGAATATATTGCAGGACGGTTGTTGCGATTATTGGAATAATTGCTTTACCGTCTACCGTCGGGGCGGATGTTTACGGCTTTGACGATGCTGGACGTGTTTATCGCCCTCATGTTGATGGTGCATTTTGCTGCAGAGTCATTGCAGCTGACGGGCATGTCATAGTTCCTTGTTCGTGCGTATGGAGAATGAATTCTGGCCGAGTCGCGATAAAGATCGTAAAGACCTTAAGGCGATGGTGTCGTGGGTTCATCTGATGCTGGTGCTGGTGCTGTTGAGTATTTCTGGTTTGATGGAATCCTTATCGTGAGTCAATGTGTTTGAGGCTATATTTGATGAGCGGCCGTCGAGATGGCTCCCAGAAATGCCCGCCGATTTGACTTGAAACGAGTATTTGGAAATGCAATGCATACGATTGTTTTGCTAACTCATTCCTGCTGCGGGCTCCCCCCCTGGTGTTTCGGAATGATTCAGAAAGGATTAAAAAGACGGCAGCAAATCATTGGATCACTTGCCCTGCTGTTCATTTTCCCGGGTGTCTGTTCATCTATCTCCCGAGGTCCGGTGATGGTGTTTTGGGTCATGCTGGGGGGTGATCTTCATCATCAGATTTCGAGTTCTGCGCTGGTGGGTTACGATCGGGCTGGCCACTGCAGTGGCCATGATTTGTGTTTCCCCGACAGTTTCGCGGGATTTCCTGACAGTAAGACTCGGTGGAGAGAGGGGCGGTGATCGCAAGATTCTGGCGGAAATCGATCGAAAGGCCGTTGAGTATGTCGGACCAGAAAGTGGTCTACTGGGTTTTGCTGTGTATAGAGATGCGATCTGCGATGCGGTGCTGTTGAGATATGGGGCGCAGTACGACCGGGTTTCCACCCGATATTCCATACCTTCTGGCTTCTCTGCATTGTGTGGAGAGGTTTAGCGTCGTCGACAATGCCTACGTCTTGATAACAATGCGATTCGGTTTTTTAGGGGTTGCTGCGTTTGTGTTGTTGGCGCTAAGCGGGAGTTATACGAAAACCTGGTTTCGTGAAGCCGTACCACAAAATGCCTTCTTCCCGGCCGTTTGCGGTAGTTTCACGAGCTTCGCACTGGTGCTGATGACCGTTTGGCTTTGTCACGACTTCGGGTTTTAGTGCTCTGTAAATTTTGGGAATGCTGGCGGGTTGAGCGATGCTGCCTAATAATCAGGTTCAGCCATTGGCCTTCAATTCGAATGACTTATGGAAATAGCCTTACGAAATTTCGTGGCTTTCGGACTTACTTTGTGTAGAGGTGGGTTTTGTGCAAGGTTTGACGATAATTCCATTTCAAACGAACGTTGTTATAAATGAAGCTTCAGATCATCAGCAACCTGTTTTCCCCGGACGAACTCGCGGGCGCTTCGCTCTTTACGGATCTGGCTGTATATCTTCGGGATGCAGGTCATGATGTTCGAGTGACGACAACCTTTTCCTACTATCCAGCGTGGAAATTGAAGTCTGAAGATGAAGGCATTCGCATTCGAGAGGAAGAATTCCAAGGAATCCCGGTCCGTCGCATTTCGATGCATGTCCCTCAGCGTCCGACCGGAAAAGGTCGAATGTGGTCGGATCTGAGTTTTTTTTGGTCACTCCTGCGGCATGGGCGTTTCGATAACTGGAGACCTGATGCTGTGCTGACGGCTCTGCCAATGCTCTCGCAATGCTTGGCGCAGCGTTTCCTGTATGGATTTCGCGGGATTCCGCGGCTTATCATTGTTCAGGATTTTGTCGTTGAGGCGGCACTGGAGCTGGGAATCCTTAAAATTCCGGGTGCTGCAGGGGTGCTGCATGCGATTCAGCGATGGGCATTGAGGTCTGCAAAAACACTCACAACGATAAGCCCCGTTATGCTCGAAAAGCTTAAGTTTCAGATTGGTTCAGATCGTCGTCTAATGCTGATCCCCAATTGGATCCACCAAAGTCTGCAGGTTGAAATTGATAAACAGGTCGCAAATGAAATCCCACGAAAATCATTGAGGCTTTTCTACGCTGGGAATCTCGGCGTGAAGCAAGGACTACCCGATTTTCTCACACAGTTTAAGTCAGCCCGAATTCCTGACATTGGTTGGCATGTCGATATCTTTGGTGGTGGTGGCGAAGTCGCAAAGATTAAAGAGGCTGCTGCGGACATTCCCGGAGTCTGTCTGGGATCGGTACTCGACGAACCGAGATATGTCTCCAGTCTTTTAAGTACATCCGCCTGTCTTGTGACTCAACGACCAGGAATCGGGGCCAATTTTCTGCCTTCAAAGTTGCTTCCGGCTCTCGCTACGGCAACGCCCGTCCTTGCTGTTTGTGACTTATCTAGTCCGCTTGCCGCAGAGGTTATTGAGGGTGGGTTTGGTGAGGTGGTTGAGCCCGGGAATCAAGAAGCACTGAAATCGTGTCTCGTTCGCTGGAAGCAACAACCCGAGATTCTTCTTCGGATGAGTGAGAATGCGAAAATTCGGGCGAAAAAATATCACCGTGATTCTGTGTTGCCACTTTATGAAGAGGAGTTGCACCGCTTGGTTTCTGTTAATGCTGGCGGTGCTGCTAGTCTCAATGACGCTAGTGCCGCAAGTCGGAATTGACAGCCCACTACGGTGGAACCTGCGTAGATGCTCGCGTGTTTTTACGTCCCAGTCGGTGTGTTTTATGCAGAATGACAGAGACAAGAAAAGCCTTCCCCGAAGAATACTAGATGTCGATCCTCTAACTGATCTGTCATGAAACGCTGTATTCCGAGAGACTGCCTGTAGTGTCTGTTTTTCAGTCGAGGCAGGGAGGTCTCAGATGTCAGGCAAGGCAGCGAGGATTGTCATTACGGAGCGGCAACAAGTTGTGCTTCAGCAGTTGAGTCGATCCACGACGGTGGCGTTTCGACTGCGGCAGCGAGCTCAGTTGATCTTACTGGCGTTCGAAAAGCGACTCAATCGAGATATCGCAGCAACGGTGCAGTTGGGGACGAACCAGGTGGGAGCCTGGAGGAAACGCTGGCAGCAGGAATTCGAACGGCTCACGCTGATCGAAGGGCTCGAGGAACCGATTGAACTTCGGCGAGCCATTGAAGATGTTCTTTCGGATGAACAACGAAGCGGACGGCCGACGACATTTACAGCCGAACAACTCACGATGATCTTTGCCGTGGCCTGCGAGGCGGTCGAGGAATCCGGTCGTCCTGTGGCTCGCTGGACGCAGCGGGAAATTATTGATGAAGTGATCAAGCGAGGCATCGTTGATTCCATTTCCACAAGCCACATGAGCACTCTGCTGGCCGAAGCCCAGTTACAGCCACATAAGTCGCGTTACTGGCTGAACACAAAAGAGAAAGACCCGGAAGTCTTCCAACTGCAAATGGAGACCGTGTGTGAGTGTTACCAGCGTGCTCCGGAACTGATGGCTCAGTTCGATACGCACACTGTTTGCATGGATGAGATGACCAGCATTCAGGCTCTGGAACGGATTGCTCCAAAAAAAAGATGCGTCCCGGTCAGGAAGAGCGGATCGAACACGAATACATCCGGCATGGCACGCTGTGTCTGATTGCAAGTTTTCATGTGGTGACAGGAGAATCATTGGCTCCGACAATCGGTCCGACTCGCACTGAAGAGGACTTTCTGGAGCACTGCAAGCGGACAGTTGCTCTCCATCCGGATTCCATGTGGCGGATCGTCGTTGATCAGTTGAACACACACTGGTCCGTGAGCCTTGTCCTGTGGGTGCTGGCGATGGAGAATCTTACATTGCGCAGGGACGAGTTGGGCGTCAAGGGGAAGTCGGGGATACTGAAGAACCAAGAAACCCGCAAGGCATTTCTCTCGGCCCCCGAACGACGGATTCGCTTCATTTATGTCCCCAAACACAGCTCATGGCTGAATCAGGTTGAGATCTGGTTCAGCGTCGTGGTGCGTCGCGTCATCCAACGCAGCAACTTTACATCCGTGGAGGCTCTGCGGCAACGGCTCATGGATTTTATCGATTACTTCAACCGTACGATGGCAAAACCCTATCGATGGACTTTTACTGGGCAACCTCTCACGATATGAGACACTGATCTTGACACCTCACTCTGGGTGATTTGCGGTGCCAAAATTTAAATCAACCCTTCATCAAACAACGATTGAAGGATCGACATCTAGTGATTCACAAGTTCTCGTTTGCCAGGGAGGAAGGCTATGTCCGGCAAGGCGACCAGGTTTGTGCTCACGGAAAAACAGCACGACATTCTGTTCAAAACTACCCAATCCAAAACAGTTTCACATCGTCTTATTCAGCGATTGCGTATCGTTCTGCTCGTATTTGAGCGGCATCGTAACGATGACATTGCTGACGAAGTACAGCTGAACCGGAAGCAAGTCGAACTATGGCGACGACGGTGGAAGCAATCCTTTGATGCGCTCGTGTCCATGTGAGTGTCGCGAAACGCGGGCGAAAATTTATCGAGCGATCGAGGGTGTGGTAAGTGACGCACCTCGCGCGGGGCCTTGGGGAAGTTTACAGCAGAGCAGGTGACACAGATCATGGGCGTGGCGTGCGAGCCGACTGAATAATCGGATTGGCCGATTACAGAATGGACTCACAGGGAACTGGCGGCGAAGACAGCATAGGCGGAAGTCATGGCTGTCCACAACCATGCTTTCTCAAGGGCCTGCTTCGTCGGGCTTTCCTCCATGTAAACTTGCCGCTCGTTTTCCAGTCGGTCTCGAGCAATATGCGGAGCACTCGACCCAACGAACGAACTTCGTTGGGAACGCGGACGATGGCACCACACGGCAGATCAATCTCCACCACAGGCGATGTGTGACCACGGTCAATGGGACAAATGCCGATACCAGCGACTGCGATCCCGCCTTCGCAGGCTAACTCCGCACTCGCTTGCTCCGTCTTGCCAGAGCCTTCGCCACCGCTCACCTCCCAGAAAAAATCCAGAAGGCACCTACGCCCACAGTATGGACCTGGCCGAGCGCTTACGAATTCCCGTCGGACCATCAGCTTCTGAAACGATCTACAAGACGTTGATCCCGGTCCCCGGCAAGACCGTACAACACTGGATCAAGCAACCCTTTGGGGGCAATCCTTCCTCGCGAAACGCCGACTTACCCTCCAGAATCATCGCAACACCGCCCACGCGAACTACCAAGAATGACTATTCCAGATTTTCAACAGCCCAGTGCGAAGGCGTCAGTGGCGATGATCTTCAAACTTGCTGAGAGTGCGTCCAACGGCTGGTGAAAACTCCGTGGCCACCAGCACATCCCGGAGAACTCGTTCGCGCTGTCCGTTTCATCGACGGAGCCATCGAACACGCTCTTCATGAAAAGGAAACCTCAACTACCAAAACCTCTGCGGCTCATACCGAAATCGTCGCCTGAACAATTCTCTCGGAACACAACATTTGGAAGTAACTCCAACACCGGTGGTCAATCTCCTAACCTCGAAGACTTGAGTGGTAACTACTCAACTCCAATGTTACGGTAGCGATTCATTGGATTTACAAGGTGACAGTTAGCCACGGACTCGTTTTGCTTTTGGTGGTGCTTCACCGCCTTTTCCGTTTCGATCGGAATAGTAGTATCCATAATACCCTCGGCGTTCGAATTCAGCACCGCTGCCATAGGTGTTTACAACACACCCGAGCATTTTTGCATTGGCCGAACGCAGCGTCTCGACAGCTTCAATGACCTGTTGACGCGTATCGTTGGAAGAGCGTACCACGAGAATCATGCCGTCCGATTTTTGGGCGACGATGACCGGGTCAGAGACAGCAAGCACTGGCCCTACGTCGACAATCACCAGCTGAAACCGTTCTTTCAGATCGTGAAGCATGGTGTCGAACGTTTCGTTCTGCAGCAACTCCGACGGGTCGACAGTCGATGAACCGGACGTCATGATGGTTAGATTAGGCACTCCGGAAGGAACCAAAACATCGTCGAGTGTGAGTTGGCCTCTGAGCACTTCGGAAAGACCACCGCTGTCCGGAACCGAAAATCGTTTGCAGAAGGTGGGGCGTCGCATGTCGCCTTCGATCAGGACGACTGTCATATTCAACTTGGCGAAGCAGGCCGCAATGTTGGCGAGGATGGTTGTCTTTCCGTCCCCTGGAAGAGGGCTGGTTGCTGAGATAACACGAAGCTTTCCAGATCGAATGTCATTAAGCAAAAGCGTTCGCAGGATTCGGAACGATTCGCCTTCTGGAGAACTGTCCAGAACGATCGGGAAGTCTCCTTCGGTTTTGAAATGCCC
>Ga0105052_10002775_pt1 | contig 21010 bp, 26 predicted proteins | sample FRY03_FD_78094 | JGI IMG/M metagenome (GOLD analysis project Ga0105052, IMG submission 78094) | Freshwater microbial communities from Lake Fryxell liftoff mats and glacier meltwater in Antarctica - FRY-03 | ecosystem: Environmental > Aquatic > Freshwater > Ice > Glacier meltwater ... | reverse complement strand
GACGTAAGTGTGCAGCAAGTTCAGAAATATGAGAAGGCGATTAATCGCGTATCATCTGGTAAATTATATAGTTTTTCTAAGATACTTAAAGTGCCAATTAATTATTTTTTTGATAAAATTGATGAAGACAATAATGTTATATCTCTGAATAATGTTGCTGAAGAAAATGAAAAATATCATTCTAAAACAGATGATAAAACACACGTAACAGAAAGAGAGGTTGTAACTTTGGTAAGGGCCTTTAGCGAAGTTCAAAGTCCTAAGGTCAGAAAGCAATTGCTGGAACTTATTAAAATAATGTCTTTAATACCAAAGGCTTGGTAATTATAAGAGCAGCAGGCAAATCGTTAGCCTTATCAAAATAACCAGGCGCAATAGCAAATGTGTCTCTTAAAATGAGATTCTATGCGGTAACCTTAACGCTCCAACTTGAGCAAAGATGCTAAATTGTTAAGCTTTGCTTGCAATAACGCATAAGCGTACAAAAAATTACCTTAAGAAATAGCATTTCGCAAAAGACATATTTATTATTAATTCCTATGATAATATATTATCTTAATTTGCATATCTATTCACGCACGAACATTCTCAATTTTTTCTTTGACTTTGGGTGAATCTCTCCTAGTTTATTTAGGTTAATTACAAACCTTTCTTTACCAATTATCAAAAGAGATTTATGGCATCTTTAATCTTTTCTACATTAGCTTCATTATTTTTTTCGATAACATAACGCCATAATTTATCCAACCCTTTACTAATACCAATTCTAGGGGTAGTGGAAAAAGAAAATTCTATACCTATATCTTTTATAAAAAATTGATTATTATTAGTAATACAATAGTTATTGTAATATTTATTGAGACCAAAGAATTTGCATAATTTACCTGGACCATTCAAATATTGTTCTGATGGTGAAATAGCGTAAACCCCACGAATTAATACAGCAGCAGGAAAGCCTTCTTCTTCTGTTACAATATTTAAACAAAAATGTAGACCATATATTAAATATATATAGCTAAATCCAGCTGGTCCAAACATTACTTCTGTTCGTTTAGTACGGCCATTAGCAGCATGACAAGCTGGATCAGCATCACCGATATAACTTTCTGTTTCTGTAATGATTCCTTTTTTATCTTGAAAACATAATAATTTTCCCAATAATTCCTGGCTAACAATATTGGTAGGCCTTGCAAAGAAATCTCGTTTTAAACAATTGAAATCATTAATCATAAATATATTTCAAATCACGTTTACGTCACCACGCATATGAGCCATTGCGAGCGAAGCTGCCAATCTAGTCTTTAAAGAGGTAAAACACCAGCTGTTTACGTAACTCGAGTTGACGCCTCCTCGACAATGACAATAAGTGCGCATGTTCCTCAATATCAAATTGCTATAATATTGCCCGTTGTAATATATAATTCATTCTGTTCGCAAAGTCTGCAGCATCATTCACTGGCTCTCCTTCGATAATACAAGCTTGATCAAATATCAACTTAACTAGTTGTTCATTGTCACCTAAATTGCTAGTTTTTATATTACTATTAATTTTTTCAATAATCTTATGTTTAGGATTAAGTTCAAGTATTTTAGAAGTAGCTGATTGAAGTTGTTTTTGTTCAATTAAGAATCTTTCCATACGGATATCCATAGAACCATCGCTTACAGCAAGGCAAGCAGGGCTTGCTGTAAGTTTTTTGGACAACCTTACATCTTTTACTGAGGCACCAAGCACATCTTTAAAATATTGAATTAATTCTAAAAATGTTTGATCACTATTATTATCTTCTTTTTCCTTGATAGCCTCTTCATTTGTTCCTTGCTCTAGGTCAATATCACTTCTAGTTACTGACTTTATTTCATAATCTTTGTAATTATTATAAACGTTAACCCAGAAATCATCAACAGTATCCGTAAAAAGTAATACATCTATATTTTTACTTAAAAACCCTTCTATCTGAGGGCTTGAAAGTAATTTTGTAGAATCGTCACCACTCAGATAATATATAGTTTTTTGATCATCTTTGCAGTTACTGATATATTCATCAATGCTTATCATCTTATTATGCAATGCACTTTTAAATATACAAACTTCAAGCAATTTTTCTTGGTCACTTGTTGCTTCGCATAATCCTTCCTTTAAAGCACCACCGAAGTTATTCCAAAATACTTCATATTCCTCTCTCGAATCGTCTTTTTTCTTTTTTAATTCAGCTAAAACTTTTTTAGTAATTAATGCTTTAATTTTTTCTAACGTTGAATTATGTTGCAGTGTTTCACGGCTAATATTCAGAGGCAAATCTTCTGAATCAACAACACCCCTAAGAAATCTTAAGTAAGAAGGAATTATATCAATATTTTCATCTGAAATAAATACTCGTTTAATATATAATTTAACTCTTCTCTTGCGATCTGGGTGAAACAAATCAAAAGTCTTGGCAGATGGAATAAATAATAAATTAGTAAATTCAACTGTGCCTTCATTTTTATTATGCATTGTAATATATGGTTCATCAACTGAATATGACAATGTTTTATAAAATTCTTGATATTGTTCTTTTGTCACTTCAGATTTTGGTCTAGTCCATAAAGCAGAAGAAGAATTTAGTTGAATTTCATTGTCACCATTTTCATCAATGAAATATATAGGTATTACTACATGATCAGAATAAGTTTTTACAATATGTTTTAATCTATAATGATCTAGGTAGCTATCCTCACTCTCTTTAACATGAATTACAATTTCTGTTCCGCGCGAGAATTCTCTATCTGTATCTGTAACAGTATATTCACCAAGACCATCGGAATCCCATACATAACTATTTTGCTCTCCAGCTTTTCTTGAAGTTACTGTAATAGAATCTGCAATCATAAAGGATGAATAGAATCCCACACCAAATTGACCTATTAACATATTGTCTTTTTTATCATCGCCAGAAAGACCCTGAAGAAAATTTTGAGTGCCTGACCTTGCTATTGTGCCAAGGTTTTCTATTAAATCTTCTTTGTTCATACCGATTCCATTATCTCTTATGATAATTTTTCGATTTGCTTTATCTACTTTAACTGTAATCTTAAATTTTGTATCATCTGCAATAAGATTTTGATTAGTTTGTGATAGATATCTAAGTTTATCACAAGCATCAGAAGCATTAGATATTAACTCACGCATAAATATCTCTTTATTAGTGTAAAGAGAATGAATCATTAAATGTAATATTTTGCCTACTTCAGCGTCGAATTTCTTTTTTTCTTGAGTCATGGTGAACCTTGTAAAGATTAGTTGTCTATCATATAGTTGCTCAAAATTAAATTTAAATAGTCAAATGCTAAATTTTTTAGCGTTATAATTTTAAACTTATTTGTATGACCGCTGATAATCTCTATATTATTTTGTTTAATCTGCCATTCTTGGGATAAAAAATCAATTATAGAATTATTAGCTTTACCCATTTCAGGCGCTGCTTTAATAGATATTTTTAAATATTGCCTATCATGAATGACAACAAATTTACCGATTGAATTGATTTTAGCGCCAGCTTTAACTTTAATAGCCAATATAGCTTGTTTTTTCTGAGTATTATAATTGAAAATTTGTATCATAGAAAACGAAATGCTTAAAGAAAATCATTTCACTATAACATATAATTCTAAACTTAAAAAATATTTATGTTTTCAAGAGAATAAGCTGCATCGTGGTAAATACAGCCATTTTAAGGAGGATACTTACAATATTATTTGTCATAAATCACAGCGAATCAACTTAGCAAGACGTAATTTGGCTATATTCTTACTATCCAAGATACATTCATCAACTGCAGTCGCTATTGACAAAGTTGCTCATCAACTATATTTAGTTTTGAAGGAGATCCATTGTTCAGGAAAATTTAATGGCCCTGTTTTGGCTCCAATATTCTCTTCTTGCTTTCTTCAGTCTTTTCATGTAATTTAATTCTTTATATTTTATAAAGAATTATCAAGGGATTAATGGCTAAAGAAGAATTATTACAATTTGAAGGTGTCGTATTAGAATTATTGCCTAATGCGATGTTTAGAGTAAAACTAGAAAATGACCATATTATTATTGCTCATACTTCTGGCAGGATGCGTAAGAATCGTATTAGAATAATTGTAGGAGATAAGGTAACACTTGAAATGACTCCATATGATTTAACAAAAGGACGAGTCGTTCATCGCCATTAAATAATCATAGATTTATGTCAGTAATACCTATTATTTTAGCTTCACAATCACCGGCAAGATTAGAATTGCTAAAACGCATTAAGTTTTCTCCAGATCAAGTTTATCCAGCCCATATTGATGAATCTGAATTACCAAAAGAATTACCACGTTTTTTGGTATCAAGGTTAGCATTTGAAAAAGCAAGCGCTATTGCAAACAAAGTAGATCACGGTATTATCATTGGAGCTGATACAATTACAGTAATTGGAAGGAAGGTATTACCAAAGGCTTTGACTAGCGATGATATAAGAATTTGTTTAAAACAATTATCTGGTAAGCGCCATAGAGTTTATACTGGCTTATGCATTATAAAAAAAACAAAAGATCAAATGCAAATAAGTAAAAAATTAGTGCAATCAATAGTTAAATTTAAAATATTAACTATTGCTGATATAGAACTTTATTGTAGTTTAGATGAAGGTGTAAACAAAGCTGGTGGTTTCTCGATTTCTGGATATGCTGAATCTTTTGTGTCATTTATATCAGGATCATATTCTAATGTGATGGGCCTTCCTTTGTTTGAAACATGCAACATATTACGCTCCATTGGTGCTAAACATAAAATTTAAGCTGGTTAATTTATGGCAGGTCATTCAAAATTTAAGAATATTCAACATCGTAAAAATGCACAAGATAGAAAGAAAGCTAAAGTTTTTACAAAGTTAGTTAGAGAAATTATTAGCGCAGCAAAAATTGGCGGAACAAATCCTACCAATAACCCACGTCTTAGGAATGCTATATCTGATGCTAGGGTACAAAATTTACCAAAAGAACGTATTGATAGAGCAATACTTGCAGCGAATGATGATGATAATAATGAAAATTATACAGAAATACGTTATGAAGGCTTTGTGCCACCAGGGATTGCTATTATTATTGAGGTAGTAACGGATAATAAGAATCGTAGTGCTTCTGAAATACGTTCAGCTTTTACTAAATTTGGTGGTCATCTGGCTGAAACAGGTAGCGTAAGTTTTATGTTTCAACATTTAGGAATAATCACCTATCAGGCTAATATAGGATCGATTGATACAATTTTAGAAAGTTCTATAGAGGCTGGCGCAAGTGATGTTGTATCAGATGAAATGGATCATTATATTTACACAGAGATAGCTAATTTTACTCAATGCTTAGCATTTTTAACTGATAAATATGGCAGTCCAGAGGAATCTTATATTGGTTGGAAGGCTATAAATACTATTATAATCGAAGATCTGAAAGCAGCAGAGAAATTACTAAAATTCATTGATATATTAGAAGAAAACGATGATGTAGAAAGGGTTTTTGGTAATTATGAACTACACCATGGTATAAAATTAACTGAATAATTTTATATTCTAGAATTTAAATATTTAATATCTCTACTTGAAACTATATAATAAAATCACTATACTATAAAGTATTATAATAATTAATTGGCACGAGGTAGCTTATGATTGATTACACAAAAGGGTTTACAGCCACCCAAAGCACAATTGACCAAGGTTTGCGTGATTATATGTTAAAAACTTATAATTATATGGCTGTGGCTTTGGCTTTAACTGGTATAATGGCATTTGGAACTTTATCTTTCCCCCCATTAACACATTTGATGTTTAACATCAGTCCAAGCGGTCAATTTATGGGTAGCAGCACTTTGGGTTATATTATTACTTTTGCCCCGCTTGCTATCGCATTTTATTTCTTTTCCGGTGCAGGCAGAATGAGTGTAGATACAGCAAAGATATTGCTTTGGGTCTATGCTGGGCTTACTGGCCTATCCTTAGGATCATTAGGGCTCATTTATACAGGTGAATCAATTGCGCAGACTTTTTTCATTTGTGCATCTCTTTTTGGCGCTATGAGTTTATATGGCTATACCACTAAAAAAGATTTGACTTCAATTGGATCCTTTCTAGTTATGGGACTTGTAGGTTTAGTAATTATATCTTTGGTTAATATGTTCTTGCAAAGCTCTGCGATATATTTTGCTACATCTATTATAGGTGTGGGAGTATTTATAGGATTAATCGCTTGGGATACTCAAAAGATTAAATCCATGTATTTCATGTATGGTGGCCGAGAACTTGGTCAAAAAATGTCTGTTATGGCAGCCTTTACGCTATATTTGGATTTTCTTAATCTATTTCTTTATATGTTAAGATTTCTAGGTAACAGAAGAAACTAAGATTCATAAACAGCAGATTAATTTACAAAAAAACCAGCTAAATGCTGGTTTTTTTGTTACACCATTTTCTCTCGCCAATTATGCTATATAGATTCTATGAATGATCATATAACAATAAGATTTTTTAATAGTCTTGATATACCAGTTATAGTTAAGGCTTTTGCTTTAGCTAATTGGACAAAATCTGTCGATATTTTTGAAAAATACTTATATGAACAAAATAATTTAGACAGAATTGTTTGGGTTGCATATAATAAAGAACAATTTGCTGGTTATGTTACACTGAAATGGGAGTCTCTATATAAACCATTTTTAAAAGAACAAATTCCTGAAATTATGGATCTAAATGTATTACCGCATTTTCGTACTCAAGGTATTGCGTCAAATTTGCTTGAAACAGCAGAAAATATAGCAAGTACAAGGAATAATATTGTAGGTTTAGGAGTTGGACTATATAAAGATTATGGATTAGCCCAAAAACTCTATATAAAACGCGGTTATGTTCCTGATGGACTAGGTATAACATATAATTATGAGCATGTTATCGCTGGAAATACTTACCAAATTGACGACGATCTCATTCTAAGGATGACAAAGAAATTTAATTTATACTATTTTTCAACTAATGGTATTGATGTTTTATAGTAACCTATGCTATAATAAATAGAAAAGTTAAAATATTCTTCAGCATAAAATCTGAAGTAAATTATATTATTCTAACAATACATGTTTATACTTTGTGCATTTCAAAAGTTGTAGACAAAGTTTAACTTGCAGAAGAGCTAGGAGCTTTGAAGCCCTATAACTTAAACGCACTTGAAAACATGATGCGCCGAACTTCAGAAGCGACAATGCCAATTCTTCAAGTTAAACGAGTATAATTAGCTGGTAGTGTTATCAAGCCTTTTGCATTAACAAAAATAGAGTAACAAAATGATAAAAACTGAAATTCTGCCATATCCTGAAATAGAAGCTTTAAATAACCCGCCTAAGAAGCTCATAGTTTTTATCCATGGACTCGGTTCAGATGGTAATGATCTAATCAGTTTGGCAGAACTTATGAAAAGAGACTTACCAGATTATCACTTTATCTCTCCTCATGGCGTTGAGCAGTTTGACATGGCACCTTATGGCAGACAATGGTTTAGTTTAAAAGACCAAAGTGAATCAGTTATAAAGAATTTAACAGTGAAAAATGCTGAATTACTTTCTATTATAATTACAGCAAAGCAACTTGAACTTAATCTTAGCAATAAAGATACTATAATTATTGGGTTTTCCCAAGGAACGATGATTGGGCTTTATTTGAATCTTATACAAACAGAACCTTTTGCCTGTGTAATAGGTTTTTCAGGAAAGTTAATTGAACCAAATAAATGTGTCAATAAAACAACGAATATCTGTTTAATACATGGTGAAGTGGATGATGTTATTAATATAGAAGAAATGTATAATATAGAACAATATTTATCTTTACAGACAATTAAATATAAAAGTTATAAAGTTCCAAACCTTACTCATTCCATTAATAGCTTTGGTATTGAAACAGCAATCAATTTTATAAAAAATAATTAGAGGAGAGATATAGAAATGAATTCTATTTTAAGTAGTCTGTCAGAATCTGACAAAGAAATTTATGAAATCATAAAACTAGAAACTAAACGTCAAGAGAATTGCATTGAATTAATAGCATCAGAAAATTTTACAAGCTTAGCCGTAATGGAGGCTCAATCTTCATCTCTTACCAATAAATATGCCGAAGGTTACCCAGGAAAAAGATTTTATAATGGATGTCATGAGGTAGATAAAATTGAAACATTAGCAATAGAAAGAGCTAAGAAATTATTTAATTGTAATTATGTAAATGTTCAACCTCATTCAGGTTCTCAAGCAAATCAAGCAGTATTCTTAGCTCTTTTGCAGCCAGGAGACACAATACTTGGCATGTCTCTTGATTCTGGCGGTCATTTAACTCATGGAGCAAACCCCAATTTATCAGGTAAATGGTTCAAGCCTGTATTTTATGGAGTAAATAAAGATACAAACCTTATTGATTATGATCAGATACTCGCTCTTGCAATAAAGCATAAACCTAAACTTATTATTGCAGGATATTCTGCTTATTCACGCGAATTAGATTTTGCAAGATTCAGAGAAATTGCGGATAAAGTGGGCGCATATTTAATGGCAGATATTGCACACATTGCCGGTATTATAGCAGCAGGTCAGCATCAATCTCCATTGCCATATGCACATTGTGTCACAGCAACTACACATAAAACACTTCGAGGCCCCCGTGGAGGCCTTATATTATCAAATGATGAAGAGTTATGCAAAAAACTGAATCTAGCTGTATTTCCTGGGCTGCAAGGCGGGCCTCTAATGCATATCATAGCAGCAAAAGCAGTAGCATTTGGTGAAGCATTAAGTGATGAATATAAAACTTATATAAAACAAGTTATTATAAATGCAAAGACTCTAAGTAAAACTTTAGAATCTAGAGGATATAATATTGTTACCAATGGCACCGATAACCATATGTTACTTGTAGATCTGCGTAATAACAACATATCTGGCAAGACGGCAGCAGATTCGTTAGATCGATCAGGTCTTACATGTAATAAAAATGCGGTGCCTTTTGATCCAACTTCGCCATTCATTACATCAGGCATCAGGCTAGGTAGCCTAGCTTGTACAACGCGTGGATTTAGAGAAGATGAATTCATCATAATAGGGAACTTAATTGCCAATGTTCTAGATGGGCTTCAAATAAGTTTGGATAATAATGAAATTGAACAAAGAGTCCTTAATCAAGTGTATGAATTAACCCAAAAATTCCCTATTTATACCAAAAAAAGATAACTAAAACAGTTTAGGGTTGTTCATGCCATTTATTGAGAATGGAGTTATGATCGAATTTTACGAAAAACGATAATAACTAACATCAATGTAAGTGGCTTTTAAACAAACTAAATATAATTGAATCATTAATAGTAGGATTCACTAAATGCACATGTTCCGTATTGTTTTCAAGAGCATAAAAAGCTGACTTTAAAAGACTAGAAGATTTGTTAATATCCATAATTTGTTTTAATATATATACATCATTAATCACAATATCTTTTTCATAAGAAACACTATCATCTTTAGGTAAGATTAAATGATCCGCTCCTAGAGAAGAAGCAATCACTGAAGTAGTTAAATTAACATCCAATAAATGGGTCTGATCATTCTCATCAGTAGCAATTGGAGATATGACGGGAATTATATTACTATCTTCAAAACTTAATAAAATCTCGTTATTAATAATAGGCGCATTAATAATAAGATTTGAGTCTTTTTTCCAAGATAATTTGGATCCTTTTGCTTGAATTAAATTTCCGTCCTTTCCAGAAATGCCAATAGCGCAGCAGCCTTGATTAGAAAGTTTTGAAGCAATTAATTTATTAATATGTCCAGATAATACCATCTCTATTACCTGATTTCTTTTGTCGTTTGATATTTGTGGGATATTTATTAAACCGTCAAAACCGAATAATTTTAAAGTTTCTTCTACTAAAGTAGTGTAATCATGAATAATCACAATTTTACTGCCGCATATACTGAGTAGTTTAATATTCTCAACAAAATTCGTTAATAATGCATCATTTTCAATAATTACTGAGGATAATTTGATAACTATAACATTATCTCGAATTTCACTAGCTCTAGTTATTATATCCTTAATAAAACTAGATTTAGATAAATCTTGCATATTGCTAGTTTTTTTTTCCTTACAATTTGAGGCATTTTGCCAAACTAAACCGAAGTTCCTTTGTGCCATCCTTACTCCTGCTGCTTGTGCCAATTACATTACATGAGTAACATAAACTTGCAAGAAAATTTTTAACATTGGAAATTAATTCTTCTTGAGAATTAATTTTATCTACCTTAGTAAAGACAATTTGAAAATTCCTATTATAAGAAATCAAAAGCTTAATAATTTCTGAATCATGCTCTTTTATACCTCGCCTAGCATCAATTAATAAATTAACTAATTTCAGATTAATGCTGTTTTTTAAATAATAAGTTATAAGTAATTCCCAATCTTGCTTAATTCGCGCTGGCACCTTTGCATAACCATAACCTGGAAGATCAACTAAAAGAAGTTTCTCAGCTAGAGAAAAAAAGTTAATTTGCCTAGTGCGGCCAGGGCTATGAGACACCCTAGCTAGACCTTGAAAATTACATAGAGTATTTATCAAACTTGATTTACCAACATTAGATTTGCCGATAAAAGCTATTTCAGGCAAACCAGTTTTTGGAAGCTGATTAACTGATCCAGCGCCAGCAATGAACTTGGCTTCTTGACGAAATAATTTAGTAACATTATCTACAGACATTTTTGTTAATTTATTTACCTTCTTGCTTGTTTATATAATATTGCTGAATTATAGATAGGATGTTATTCCATGACCAATAAATGAGTAACCCAGCTGGGAAACTACTAAACATTACAAGAAACATTAAGGGCATAAATTTCATTACTTGTGCCTGAACCGGATCAGCTGGCTCTGGGCTCATTTTCTGCTGTAAAAACATGGTAAGCGCCATGATAATCGGCCATACACCTATCATAAGAAAACTAGGCAATGAAATAGGCACTAATCCAAACAAATTGAAAATAGACGTTGGATCAGGGGCAGATAGATCTTTAATCCACCCAAAAAATGGAGCGTGTCTCATTTCAATAGTTACATAGAGAACTTTATATATTGAAAAAAATACTGGAATTTGAACAAATATAGGTAAGCATCCTGAAATAGGATTAACTTTTTCCCTTTTATATAAGGTCATAATTTCTTGATTAAGCCTAACCTTATCTTCAGCATATAATGTTTTGATTCTATCTATTTGTGGCTGTAATTTCTTTATATTTTTCATTGAACGATAAGATTTATTCGCTAAAGTAAACATAAGGAGTTTGATTATTATAGTAACAATTAATATACTAACCCCAAAATTACCAACATAATAATAGAAGAAATTCATAGCATTAAAGACAGGTTTTGTAATTATATAAAACCATCCAAAGTCAATAGCACGATCAAAAAGCTTGATATTATATTCTTTTTCATATTTATCAAGCAGGTCAACTTTCTTAGGACCAGCAAAAAGTCTATGTGTAATAACAAATTCCTTATTTGTTTCTATAATTTCAGCTGGAGAAATGAAGTCTACTTGGAACTTATCAAATCCCCCTTTAATTGCATAATTAAAATTTGAGCTATAAATACTTGCTTTATCAGGAACAAAAGAAGTTAGCCAATATTTGTCTGTAATGCCTATCCAGTCGACAGGGCTCTGAGCAAACTTTTCAATTTTCTTATCTTTAATATTATCATATGAGGATTCTTTAAGTTCACCATTAATAACCGAAATTGCACCTTGGTGAAGAATATTCACCAACTTTTCTTTGGAATTATAATTTCTCAAAATAAGACCGTAATATTGCGCTGAAATAGGTCTTGAGCTATTATTTATAGTGTTTTGTTTAATAGTAAATAGATAGTTATTATCTAAACTAATAGTGACTAAAAATTTCACTCCATCTGAATTTACCCAGCTTAAATTTACTGGCGTTGATGATGTGAGTTCGGTCTGATCACAATTCCAAATAGTATTTTCATTAGGAAAATTATTAGTGCCTGCATTATCAAACCAGCCTATTTCTGCAAAATATGCATTTTCTGCTTTGGACTCTGAAAATAATGCGACCGGTTTACTATTGGGAGATAAATCTTCTTTATATTTAAGAAGAGTCAGATCGTCAAATCTCAATCCTTGCAAAGATATTGACCCTGATAATAATTCAGATTTTATACTAATGCGCCTAGTTGTATTCTGATTGTTATTCTCAGGAACTACTGTAGAATGAGTTTTTATGTCCTCTATTTTTATATCATTAATTTGCTTTGAATATTCTTTATGTTCCTGAGCTAACTTTTCTAGTTTAGGTTTTTCATAAAAATGTTGCCAACCAAAAATAATAGCAATTGATAAGACGATTGCTATGACTAAATTTAATATATTATGACTCATTGAAAAAACTTTTATATGTAAAGAGTTATGTGTACAGAACTTTTATAAGATTTTAGTAAGATAATCAAGAAGTTTGAAGTAAATGTAAAAAATTAGATGATATCAGTACTGCTTATAGTAATCAATTTAAGGGACAAAAAATAGCCCAACAGGCCTCAGTCATTGCTAGCTAAAGCATGGCTCCAAAAAATATAGAAAAATTACAAATATTTAGCATTCTCACTTTGTACGAATTTGATTAAATCCTCTATAGTCATATTTTCTTGTTTATCTGAATCAAGCCTTCGGAGTGTCACTGTGCCATTTGCCATTTCTTGCTTACCCACAACTGCTATTATTGGGATTTTACGATTTGAGAAATTCCGTATTTTATAGTTCATTTTTTCTGATGAAAGATCAAGTTCTGACCGTATTCCAGCATCAATTAATAGTTTATTTAGTTTAATTGCATATTCATCAAGGTCATTTGTAATTGTAACTATTGCAACTTGGATAGGCGCAAGCCAAATAGGGAATTTTCCAATATATTCTTCAATTAAAATACCAATAAATCTCTCAAATGTACCAATTATCGCTCTATGAAGCATTACTGGTCGCTTTTTTTCACCACCAGCCGCAATATAACTAGCATCAAGTCTGTCTGGCATAACAAAATCTACTTGCAATGTACCGCATTGCCAATCCCTACCAACTGCATCTTTCAATACAAATTCTAGTTTAGGACCGTAGAACGCTCCCTCACCTGGATTTAATGTATAAGTAAGCCCAGCACTTTCCACTGCTTCCTTTAAGGCATTCTCTGCTTTATCCCAAGTTTCATCAGAACCAGCTCTAATAGATGGTCGATCAGAAAATTTGATTTTCACATCAGTAAAACCAAAATCTTTATATACTTCTATTAAAAGACGACAAAAATCTATAGTTTCACTAGTAATTTGATCTTCACTACAGAAAATATGAGCATCATCTTGGACAAAACTTCTTACTCTCATTAGACCATGGAGTGCGCCAGAAGCTTCATTCCTGTGACAAGCTCCAAACTCTGCCATACGGAGTGGTAAGTCTCTATAGGATTTGAGCCCCTGTTTAAATATTTGTACGTGACATGGGCAGTTCATAGGTTTTAGGGCTTGAGTTTTATCATCTACTTCTAAAGCAAACATATCTTCTCTAAATTTTTCCCAATGACCAGATAATTCCCACAGGCTTTTGTCAACAAGCATGGGGGTTTTTACTTCTGTATAAGCAAATTTCTTGAGTTTATTTCTTATATATTGTTCAATGACGCGATATATATTCCAGCCATTATTATGCCAAAACACCATACCTTGTGCTTCTTCTTGAAAATGGAATAAATCAAGCTCACGCCCAATTTTTCTATGATCGCGGATTATAGCTTGCTCTAGCATATAAAGATGAGAGTCTAATTGCTCTTTGGTTGCAAAGGCAGTGCCATAAATTCTCTGTAACATTGGGTTTTTACTATCACCACGCCAGTATGCTCCAGCTAATTTTAGTAATTTAAAATGTTTTACAAAACCAGTTGAAGGTGAGTGCGGACCTCTGCATAAATCAATGAAATTGCCTTGTCTATAAAGGCTTATCTCTTGGTCGCTTGGTATTGACTCAATAATTTCAGCTTTATAATGTTCTCCCATTGATTTAAAGAACTTTACAGCCTCGTCTCTAGCCCATAATTCTCGGGTAATTTTTTCATTTCTATTAACAATCTCGTGCATTTTTGCTTCAATCTTTACTAGATCTTCTTCTGCAAATGGTTTTTTAGTAGCAAAATCATAATAAAAACCATTTTCAATAGTGGGTCCAATAGTAACCTGAATATCTGGAAATAATTCTTTTGCCGCCTCTGCCACAATATGGGCTGCATCATGGCGTAATATTTCCAGACATTCTTGGTCTTTTTTAGTTATGATTCTAATGTTACAATCATCATATATAGGTAAGCTTAAATCATAAAGCTTACCGTCTATCTCTATCACCACAGCTTCTTTAAGCAATGACATTGAAATTGATGCTGCAATCTCAGCCCCTGTTATAGCTTTATTGAATTGTCTCGATAATCCATCTTTGAAAGTAACATTAATCATTTATATCCTTATAGTATTTTGATTCCTTATATTTAAAATTTTTTGACTATTTTGTCAATTCTAATCGGTTAAAATCAATATATTGATTATACTTCACCAAGGATTATAATATCTTTTCTTGGGAATCATCTCACTAAAAATGCGAGTTTAGGATATATGGCACTGTTAACAAAATAATTTATACGCCTTAGAAAGAGCAAGAGTAATAAAGCTAAGAAAAGTAGAATCAAGTTTATCAAAGCGCATAGCAATTCTCTTATTTTCTTTAAGTCTACCAAAAAGTCTTTCAATAATATGCCGTTTTCGGTAAAGCTTGGTATCATAAAAATCTTCTGGGGTTAAGGTAGAGTCATTAGGCAAATAAACCCCTTTGTACGGTATTACAGGAACGGCATTTTTTGACTTAATAAAATTCCTAATATTTCCATTATCATACCCCTTGTCAGCTACAACAAAGCCTATTTTTTCTCAAGGCCAATCTTGCCATAATTGTTCCACCGTTTTACAATCTTGTCTTTGAGCTGGAAATAACTGGCAAATAATAAAGCTATTTGTGGTAATAGATAAATGCATAGTGGTTCCTAACCTTTTCCTACCTCTGCCTATTGATTGTAACCCCTTCTTTTTTTTAAAGCGCCGCCTCCATGCCTATGCAATGGGATAATTGACCCATCAACAAAAACTATATCCATTAACAGTTGCTTGAAGCTTTGTAATTGGTACAGTAAATGCCAGAAAAATCCATTCTCGCTCCATCTCTTATATCTTGTATATATTGTGTGCCAATTACCATATTCCGTTGGAAGATCGCGCTATGACACTCCTGTTCGTAGTATATATAACACTCCGCAGAAAAACTTGTAGTGACTTACTTTTGTTGTTCGTCCAGGTTTCTTCTGAGCCTTCTTTATTATTGGCTCTATCAATTCTTTAAACTTTATCTCACTAATTGGATATTTTCTTTCTTCTCCCATAACTGAACCTTATTATTTGCTCAATTATTTTTTACCTTCTTTTCTCTTCTTTTGCAATTATTTTGTTAACAGTGCCATAGTAATTTGAGTTGGATTAACATAATTGGAAGAACTGAATTATGGTTCTGTCGCATCTGTTGCCGGTAATCATTAAACCTGTTATAACGGCTTAGAAAATATCCGAATGCCCTTTCATATTTCTCAGAAATCACTCAAGTACTTCAACGGATTTTGTTCATCACCCGAGATAATAACGCTCTTTGTCTGTATGAAATGTAGATTTTCTCTAAGCTACCGGGATTTAGAGGAAATGGCTAGCATGAGAGGAGCTAAAATAGATCACGCTACTCTGTAAAGATGGGTGATAAAGTTTATTCCTCTGATAGATACGGCGGTAAGAAAAAGCAAGAAGCCTGTGGTAATAGCTGGAGAATGGACTAAGCATACATCAAGGTAAGCGGCTCATGGGTTTATTTATATCGAGCCGTTGATTCTCTTGGCAACACTATAGAATTTTTACTTAGAAAGCATAGGTATGCTGTAGCCGCTAAAGCATTCTTCTGTAAGGCTTTTAAACATAACGGTTATCCGGAAAAGGTGACTATCGATAAAAGCGGTAGTAATAACTCTGCTCTCAAAACCGCAAATAAAGAACTAGCCGAAGATAAGCAAATTGAGGTGGGTCAAATCAAATATCTCAATAATATTGTTGAGCAGGATCATAGGTTTATTAAGAAACGAACGAAGTCGATGCTCGGCTTCAAAAGTTTTCGTTCAGCAAAAATTACTATTACTGGCATTGAAAATATTCGCATAATTCAAAAAGGACAAATAATCGGGTCTAATAACAATCTTTCTACTTTCGAGAATTTTAAAATGCTAATGGCAGCATAATGTCCAAAACCTTAATTTCCATGGTTAAACTTAACCAGCAAAAATAGATGCGAGAGAACTTTCTTAATTATCTATCTTATTTCTTGCAGGGATTTTCCATTTCGTTTTCATAATGTTGTTTATTTATTCTTTTTAGCTTCTTGCTCTAGTTTTTTCCCGCCTTTTTGTATATCTTGGCCGGCTCCTTCTATAGTATTACAAGAAGAAAGGATAGATAAAGTAGAAATTAATAAAAATGCTGAAATAAGTTGTTTCATAATTTTTTCCTTGTTGTGTTAAAAGTTGAACGGTTATGGTTAAATGGTTTGGATTAATAAGATTTTAATTTATACTCTTTATTTTATTTTTAAGCATTTTCTTAATTAGAATGTTTACTACATACCATATTATTCCTATTGGAACAAAACGAATCACTAATGGTAGGTAAGTAGTTATATTCCTTATTGTTATTAATCCCCTAATTAGACTATTTATAATATTTGATATTCCATTTCTCCCTGATTGTATTTTAGCTAAAGTTTTATACTGTGTTTTGTTATTAAAAAAATAAGCATAGCTTTCTATAATTAAAGCACATGCTAAAGATACAGTGCTAAAAGTAATTAAGTTCTCTATTTCTTTACAATCAAGGTAAAAATAGACATAGTCTGCAAGCATTAAAAGGATTAATCCTATAATAGCAAAAGCAAAAGTAAAATACTTGCTGTAAACTTTCTTCTTTTATTCAGTCTCCATTACATAGCTCTTGAGCCATTCAATCAACAGCGCTTTAAACATTGAATTATCTCTTTATAAAAAATGCAAGTGTAAAGCCAATTCCAAAGACATAAGCCAAATTCCTAAGTGGATGTTTACGAGTTGAGATATACAATTCTGACAGGTTGCCTCTACCGGCACTGACAGTCTTATCTTTTATATCTGTTATTGCGCTTGATAAATTATTCAATTGTTCTGACATAATATCACCAGCATTATCTTTTATATTTCCTAAGCGGTGCACTAAGCTTTCAATGTCTTTTTTTATTCCTTCTATATCTTCTTTAGCATTTTGAGTATTGCTATTGCTTGATAAAATATCTTTCATAATTTGTATCCCATGTTTTTAAAAAAAAGCTTTTAGTTATTAGGCGTCAAAACTTTTGATTGCACTTCTTATCTTTTTGTATTATTAGACTCTGCGATCCCTCTACGTTTAGCATAATCTTTATCTGAAAGCACAATTATATTGTCTATAACCTCTTTAACACCAGGAGTGCTCCGAGCGCTTAAAATTGCTAGATCCGCCTCTTGATTAGTACGAACAAAACCACTAAGTTGGACAATATTACGATCTATAGATAAATGGATTAAATTCTCAGGGATCGAAGGGTTATTACGAAAACTAGTTCTAATACTATCGACTATTTTTCTATCCTCCAGCTGCTCTCCATGTGTTTTATAACTTTCATAGCCGGTACCTTGTGGAGTAGCACAGCCTGCTACAGTAAAGCCTAATACCATTAAAGGTAATAAAGTTAAATGTTTTATGTTTTTCATATTATACCTTTTCATTTTTTATAAATATTATTAAATTTTCAGTAAGCATTATAGTAAGTATTATTGGTAATTATTAAAGTCCTAGCCTTATGCCAGCGTTAATAATATGAGCTCGGTAATGGGTTTTTCCTATTTGCTTGTTTAAAACATCCATTCCCGTTTTAGTTTTGCCGTAATCGTGGTAATTGTAAGAGAAATCAAATTTTATCCTATCATTTAAATCAAAAGCACTGCCTAGAGTAAACTTATAAGCAAAGTTATTTTTCCTGTTAATTGAATAAGAACCGGTATGCATACCGTTCCTGTTAATAGCTACATATGAAAGCTTATCTTTTACAACCGCAACTCCAGCGCCTGCCCCTATATAAGGATTAAAGATGCTCATGCTAATACCTGTTTCATAGTAAAGATTAAAAAAGTAAGCATCTATTAAGGGTTTGCGCTCTACTTTTGCAGTAGAATTCTCTGAATGAAGCCCTGGTTGCAAATGGCGAGACCAAGTAATGTCTGAACGTATCTTATCCCCGAAATTAATTCCTATACCAAGTCCTGCTCCTACTATATTATTTGTTTTCGATTTTAATTTACTATTACCGTTTATATCACTTAAACCGTTAACACGTTGAAACTGAGCCCAGCCTGAATCTAAACGAACATATGGTAAAACTTCACTATTCACAAACCGGTTTTCAGCTAGAGCTTGAGAAGTCATAAGTAAGCTTGCAGACAATACTAAAGTTACTTTTTTCATAGCATTATTCTCCTTTTTTAGTAAACTATGTTATTAAATAAATTTATCTCCAAAATTATAATATGCTTGGCTCTAATAATAGAACCAAGCATAAATGAGGTAATTAGTTTATTTTAACTCCTCTAGATGGGAGATACAAATAGTGGCTCCTGTTTTTGCCCCTGTAAAGGTAATTTTATAGTTTTTATCTATTAGCAAAGGACCACACTTATTATGTAGCGAAGGCATTTTAACTGTGCCGGTAACACTAAATGTTTCCTTGTTCAATTGGTTTTTATTAACTTCTACCATTCTTTCTTCTCCTTCTTTAAGAGTAAGTTTTATTGCTTCTTTGGCAGGGCTTAAAATATTTCCGTCTCCAGCTTCTATAACAATATCTACCTCTGCTGTGTCATCATTTTTTATATTGAGCACAGAAGCATATGCACTTCCACATAAAAAGATTACACTAAGAGCGGTTAAGGAAGCCTTTGCTAAATCAGCGTTATATATTTTTCTCATAAAATCCTCTTTTTTCTATTATAAATTAATTCATATATTATTTGGCTATTAGTTTATTGAAATATCCTTCAAACACATTTTGCAGTTTGCTAAAATCTGGCTTTTCATCTGAGCCTTCTTTTTCTTTATTAGCATATTCTTCTAAAGTCTTGGTTATGCTATTAAGAAAACTTTTTATAGTTTCTAATAGGTCTGATACCCCGGGCACTTCTCCCATCTGGTCAGATACTAATCGCTCAACTTCCTTAAGCTTAGATACTATTTTGTGGTAATTTTTATCCGCCAAGTCCTTTGCTAAATCATCCATGCTATGTTCAAATTCTTCTAACTTTTTACTTACAGGAGTAATATCATCTAAACCCATTTTAGCTAAGTATTTCTTTGCTTCTCTAGTAATAATCTCTGGAATTTTTTGATATTCCTCATGAATAAGGTGCTCTACTAGCCTTTTAGCAAGCTCTTTTGGAGATTTAGGTATACCAATTATTTGTTCAGTAGTATCTACTAGGCTATTGCTAGCTTTTCTTGCAGTATCCTTGATACTTTCTACTATTTCCATAAAAACCTCCATTTGATAAATTAATATTAAAGTCACTCTAATTAAGTTACACTAAACTTAGAGAGGAGAGCGTTGGAATGTTGATTTCATTACGCTTACAGTTACTAATGTAAAATTGAATTCTCCGCTTGTCAACTAAAAAACTATTTATTAAAATGCCTGTTGTTTACTTTATTATCTGTTGATTAAAGAGATCCCATCCATTCTGCCTCAGCTAAGTAAAGAAATTATAGCAACTGAAGTAGTATGTAGGATAAGTGATAAAAATACATCAATGGACCTCCTGCATCAGGGCTTTGATATCCTAAGCCAGAACATCACCGCTTAGTAAAGCACCAATTTCATACGCCATCTGAGACATATGTTCCGGTTCCTCGCCTCCATTAACAAAGGTCATTACTTTACCTGTGAGAGCGAGAGTTGCATCAAGCATATCCCCCTTAAAAGTTTCCCTTAAATAATGCCTCATATTATGGTCGTCTTCTAATTGTTCTGATAATTTCTCTTTCAGCGCTAATTTTGTTGTAGTTGGGAGTCAAGTATAAGATCCAGGGTTCTACCGCATCTATTTTTGTTGGTTAAGTTTGTCCCTGGAAATTAAGGTTTTGGACATTATGCTGTCATTAGCATTTTAAAATTCTCGAAAGTAGAAAGATTGTTATTAGACCCGATTATTGGTTCTGTCGCATATGTTGTCAGTGAGGCCTAAATTGTCTATAATGGTCTAAAAATATACAAATGCCATTCCATATTTCACCGAGATTACTTAAATATTGCAAAGGATTTTGCTCTTCTCCAGAGATAATCATGTTATTTGTTTATATGAAGTGTAGGTTTTCTTTAAGCTATAGAGATTTAGAAGAGCTGGCTAGCATCAGAGGTGCTAAAACAGACCACGCTACCTTGCAAAGATGGGTGATAAAGTTTGTTCCACTGATAGATTCAGCAGTACGGAAAAGTAAAAAACCAGTCGGTAATAGTTGGAGAATGGATGAAACTTATATCGAGGAACTTTTATGAATAAAGCTGAATATGTTGACTATATTGCTACCCAAAATAAGATTACTAAAGTAGTATAGTGGCTCCATTTGTCTAGACAAAAAATCAAGAATTATGAGATACAATTTGTGTAATTATTTGCTCAATATTTTGCTTCAAAATACACTTTTTCTGGAGTTAAATATTTCAATGATTGGT
>Ga0105052_10002769_pt1 | contig 21027 bp, 17 predicted proteins | sample FRY03_FD_78094 | JGI IMG/M metagenome (GOLD analysis project Ga0105052, IMG submission 78094) | Freshwater microbial communities from Lake Fryxell liftoff mats and glacier meltwater in Antarctica - FRY-03 | ecosystem: Environmental > Aquatic > Freshwater > Ice > Glacier meltwater ... | reverse complement strand
GCCAATAGCGCGCCAATGGTGCGGGCAGTCTCGACGAACGTTGCTCCGCCGAGACTGCTTTTTGGACTCCCATTGGACGCAGGAGTAGATGCCTCAAAAAATCACCCATTCTGGACAGATGCCACTAAAATCCGAGAAGAACCTTTGAGGAAGGTTTCAGCCGTTGCCAGTCATCATTTCCCCTACAAATCGCCTGAGGCTCACCGCGCCAGAACAACCCAAATTGGCAACAGCCCGGTCTCGGCGACGATACCGACAAAAACACGTTCGATAAAACGCACTTTCGAAATCGCTTGACAAACCAAGCTCAAATGTGCACCTTTAAGTATATCTTTGTGGCGATGTAAAAAACCATTCCGTGATAAAGGACGCGAATGATGCGTTTGAGACCGATTCCCGCAGCCTGTATCGGCTTCCTGGCGATGCTTGTGGGCGACACGCTATCCAACGCTCAGACCGATTTTGAACGGGCGCCGATCCATTACCTAACGGCGGAAGTCAACGATCCGGTTTCGCAGTTAGCGTCAAAGCTTGTCGATGGCTGCGTCTCATTGAACTACGATCCGGTGCATGGATACCTGCCTGCGGTACTGAAAGTCTTGGATGTACCGATCAGTTCGCAGACGCTTGTGTTTTCAAAAACGAGTTTGCAGCTAAACCGAATTTCGCCCCGTCGACCTCGCGCCCTTTACTTCAACGACGATATTTACGTTGGCTATTGTCAACGAGGCGATGTGCTTGAGTTCGCAACCACGGATGCCGCTCAAGGTGCGACTTTTTACACGCTCAAGCAGGACGAAGAAGCATCTGCTTTATTCGTGCGTGATCGCGGCCAATGCCTGTCTTGTCACGCGTCCAATCGCACCCAGAACGTACCGGGATATCTGGTGCGAAGCGTCTTCGCCGACCGCGCGGGGCAAGCCATTCTGGGCAGCGGCACGTTCACGACCGACCATAAAAGCCCCTTTGAACAGCGATGGGGCGGATGGTACGTGACGGGTTCGCATGGCCGAATGCGTCACATGGGCAACACTCTTTTTGTTGACAATTCAAGCGATTCTCACGATCTTGAATCCGGAGCGAACATGGTTTCTCTCGAAGGAATCGTGTCGACAGAACCTTACTTATCACCGCACAGCGACCTGGTGGCATTGATGGTGTTGGAGCATCAAACGCAGATGCACAATGCAATCGCCGCTGCGAACTATGAAACGCGTGCGGCTTTGCACCAATCGTTTGAAATGAACAAGCTTCTGGAGCGAGAAGAAGGCTATATCAGCGACAGTGCGAATCGTCGGATCGATGCTGTCGCAGACCGTGTGTTGAAGTATCTGCTCATGTGTGAAGAGTACGAGCTTGAGGATTCCGTTTCGGGAACGAGCGATTTCGCGAGAGAGTTCGAAGCCCGAGGCATTCGCGATTCCAAAGGCAGGTCGCTCCGTGATTTCGATTTGAAGACGCGATTGTTCAAGTATCCGTGCAGTTACCTGATTTACAACGCCGCCTTCGATGGGTTACCGGAGGAAGCAAAATCTCGAATCGCGAGCAAGTTGTCAGACGTCGTGGAAGGCCGTGACCAATCGCCGGACTTCAAGCATCTCAGCACGTCCATGCGGGCGGAGATTCTGGAGATTCTGACGACGACAAAGCCAGAGTTGGTCCTGAAGAACCGAGACATCCGTCGCAATTAGGGAAAATTTTATCTCTGTCTGACACACGAAACGGCGGCATCCGTGAGCTGGTGATGAACAACCTGCAGTGACGATTTCGCTTCACGCTCGTGAGAGCCACGAATTTCTTGGAAAATCCAACTCACAATTGAATGATTCTGAAAAGTTCGTTAAATTTTGCTTACCTTGGAATGAAGCGGCATGGCGGATGCGTTACCATTCATCCATTGCAAAAGCCAAAATTTTGGCTTCCGTTTTTTGCTTATTCAACCTCGTGCGTTACTGAGAACTTATCGCTAGGTCTGCGGACACCATTATTCTCTCGCGCGAAACCTTCCCAACGCTTCACGGCATGAACGAAGTAACCTCGCCGAACTTTCCGATCCGCGACCGCATGTTTCGTTTCATGCGACAACATTTTTATCTCGAGTGCCTGGGCTGTTATTTGAGGCGTACGTACCGATTGGTGCGTACGCCTTTACTTTTTCTACAGTCGATTTTACCTCTCCGGCAGGTTACCTCTCCGGCAGGTTACCTCTCCGGCAGGTTATTTCTCCGGCAGGTATTTGAAAAGCACACTGGCCAACTGATCGATGTCGGTCACTTGATGCCCCGCCGTCAAACTGATTCGAAGTCTGGCCGTGCCAAGCGGAACGGTTGGTGGTCGGATCGCGGGAACAAAGAAACCTGCTTCGTTCAATCGAGACGCCAACCGCATGGTATCGCCATTTTCGCCAATGATTAGCGGAACGATCGGCACACCGTCGACAGTGGTGACGAGCAACTTCCCTGGAAAGCGATCCTGCAACTGGCTGCGAAACTGCGACGCCAATGTGCGTACGCGTTGACGCCTTTCCGGCTCTTCACGAATGATCTTGAGAGCCTCAATCGCCGCCGCAATCGTCATCGGTGAACCGGCGGTGCTGAAGATCAACGCGCGACATCGATTCACCAAATAGTCAATCACAACCTGCGGCCCCACGACAAAGCCGCCGTGCGAACCGATCGCCTTGCTCAGTGTTCCGATCCGAATGGCGACGCGAGATTTGACATTCAGCTCCGCACAGCAGCCGGACCCATCGTCGCCCAGCACTCCGGTTGCATGCGCTTCGTCGACGATCACATTGGCGTCAAAAGAGTCCGCCAGATCGCAGAGCGACTCCAGCGGCGCGACATCGCCGTCCATGCCGAACACGCCATCGGTCACGATCCAGACGCGAGCATGCTTGTGTCGATGCGTGATCAGCAACTCGCGAACCGCATCGACATCACGGTGCGGATATACAAACCGCGATGCCGATGACAAACGACAACCGTCGATCAAGCTGGCGTGATTGAGCGAATCGCTGAGCAGCAAATCACCCTCTTCGGCGAGCGTTGTGACGGCACCGCTGCACGCCGCATAGCCGCTGGGGAACACGACCGCCGCTTCGGTCTGCTCAAGCTCCGCCAGTTCGCGACACAACCGTTCGTGCAAGCGAGTAAAGCCCGACACCAACGCACTCGCCCCCGCTCCCGTCGCATATGGGTCACCCGTCGCATATAGGTCAGGCCTCTTTGATTGGTGGGACGCGAGGCCGAGATAGTCATTGGACCCAAAATTAATTAAACGTCGACCATCACGTTCAATCAAAACCGCACCGTCGTGTTCGCGCGGGACGAGCGTTCGCAGTGAATCGGTCTGGCGAAGCGAATCGAGTTTTTTGCGCAGGAAATCAAACCGTTGGTCGGTCATCCTGGTGGCCAAATCATCTTCCGCCCACCGAGCAGATGGAAGTGCAGGTGCGGCACTTCTTGGCCACCATCGGGACCGCTATTGACGACCAAGCGGTATCCATTATTTAGCCCTTCCTGGCGAGCGATCTTTGACGCCGCGACAACGCAGCGCCCGATGATCGCTTCGTCTTCATCCGTCAGATCCGCCAATGAGACGATCGGCTTCTTGGGGACGACGAGAATGTGCGTCGGTGCTTTAGGCGCGATGTCGCGAAACGCTAGGCAGACATCATCTTCAAAAACGATGTCTGCGGGTATTTCGCGAGCGATAATCTTAGCAATGATGGTCATGCGAGCGGTCCGTCAAAGGAGTAAACGTTTAAAGCGATTCGTCCATCTCCCCGCCCTTGGCGCGGAATTGGAGAAACGCATCGAGGAACCCTTGCAACTCACTGCCGTCCAGCACGCTGTGGAAATTTCCTTCGAAGTGCCCGGTTCGCGCGTCCTTGACCCGTTGATCCGGATGCAGGAAGTAATTGCGAATCTGTGACCCGAAGCCTGAACGAGCCTTCAGCGCGTACTTGTTCTGTGCCTCGACTTCGCGTTTTTCTTCTTCGACGCGAGCCAATTTCGAACGCAACATCTTCCAAGCCGTCGCACGGTTTTGGTGTTGGCTGCGTTCGCCTTGGCAAGAGGCCACCACGCCCGTCGGGATGTGCGTCAGCCGCACCGCCGAATCGGTTTTGTTGACGTGTTGGCCCCCAGCGCCGGCGGCGCGGAACGTGTCTTCGCGAACGTCTTTATCCTGGATGTCGATAACGATAGTGTCATCGATCTCCGGAGCCACATCGACGGCCGCAAAGCTGGTTTGTCGCTTCCCTTCGCTATTGAACGGACTGATGCGAACCAGGCGGTGGATGCCTTCTTCGCCTTTCAAGAACCCGTAAGCCATCGGACCACGCACCGCGATCGTTGCCTGGTTGATACCCGCTTCTTCGTTCTCGTGCCGATCCAGCAACTCGATTTTGAAATCATGCCGGCTTGCCCATGCGCTGTACATGCGCAGTATCATGTCGGCCCAGTCGTTCGCATCGGTGCCGCCATCGCGAGCGTTGATCGTTACCAAAGCATCGGCGTTATCGTTGGGACCATCGAGAAGTGCTTTCAATTCCAGGTCCGCCAGAATCGATTCCAAGCGTTCGATCTCACCGCGAACTTCTCCGGCCATCGATGGATCTTCATCCGCCATCTCGATGAGCGCAGTCAGGTCCAAGGAAGCGGTTTGCAACGTCGTCATTGGGCCAACGATCATCTTCAAGCCCTTCAGCTTGCTGACGACGCCCTGCGCTTTATTGCTTTCGTTCCAAAACCCAGGTTCACTCATCTGGGCTTCGATTTTCTCTATCTCTTGACGTTTAATAGCGTAGTCAAAGAGAGTCTCCGAGTTGGACGAGTCGATCGCGAATTGCGTCGGCTCGCTGGGTCAGTTCAGCATCCATGGGGACGGGGATTCTCCGAATAAAATTGGCTTGAAACACAAACAGGCGTTCGCGGGCAACGGCCTTGATGCGATAATATACAATTCGCGGGCATGTGGAAAAGCCTGTCGACGGCGGTTCTACGTCCAGCAGGTTACAAAAGGTTCGTAAACGAATGGCTCGCGTGGTTTTAGCGATGAGTGGCGGTGTAGACTCCAGCGTCGCGGCACACCTCCTGCTCGAAGCTGGCCACGATGTCGTCGGCGTTTTCATGCGACACGGGGAAGCCTCGGCTGACGCCTGCAAAATCGAAAACGCGCCTTCGAGTCTAAAATTGCCCGTGGTGACGGTTCACGATTCCGGCGGCCGTGCCGACCACAAGCAAGGTTGCTGCAGCGCGACTGATGCCGCGGACGCTCGCCGTGTCGCGACGAAACTCGGAATCCCGTTTTACTCGCTCGACCTGCAGAGCGACTTTCGTCGCATCGTCGATTACTTCGTCGCCGAGTACATCTCTGGACGCACGCCGAATCCCTGCGTGAAGTGTAATCACTGGATCAAGTTTGGCCGCTTGTTTGATTTTGCCGAAGGTGTTGAAGCCACCTATGTCGCGACGGGACACTACGCGCGAATGGAGCAGGATGAGTCGGGATCTTGGCTTGCCCGCGGGCTCGATGGAAACAAAGACCAGTCATACGCCTTGTTCGGAATTCCGAAATATCGTTTGTCGCGTATGTTGCTGCCCGTCGGTGATTTTGATAAACCACGGATTCGAGAACTGGCCTCGCTCATCGGCTTGAACGTCGCAGATAAAAAAGACAGCCAAGAGATCTGCTTCGTCACGCAGGGGCATCACAGCGACTTTGTCAAAGCAAAGCGTGGCGCTACGGCAGCTTCCACCGCGGGTCGCATCATGACGACTGAAGGCAAACATGTCGGCAACCATGATGGCTACGAAGCGTTTACGATCGGCCAACGCAAGGGACTCGGCATCGCGATGGGGGATCCGCACTTCGTCGTTCGTATCGATCCAGAATCTCGAGACGTTTTCATCGGCCCCAGGCCCGCGATGATGCGCCGTGGATTGATCGCCAGCGATGTGAACTGGTTCATCGACCCACCCACCGAACCGCTGCGATGCAAGGTGCAGATTCGATACAACTCTGACGCCGTGGATGCGGTCGTGACGCTTGAGAAAGAAGATCAATTCGCGGTCGAATTCGATGTTCCCGAAGCGGGTGTTGCACCAGGCCAGGCGGCGGTCCTTTATGTTGGCGAGCGTGTCATCGGTGGTGGCTGGATCGAGCGTAGTGTGGAGTAGCGGTTTTGCTACACTCGTCACCACTAACCGTGAACCTGCAGCCACCGGTACTTCGCCTTGCCATACGCTTATCCTGAACAGTTCGCCGACGCCGTTATCGCCGATTGGCCCGTCAATTGTGGGCATGCGCCGCCGCGCGATAAACTGGTCATCGTTCTTTCGACATGTTTCCAAGCGAGCCTGCTTCGCGAAGAGGAACGCCCGATCTCCTTTCGCTTGATCATGGGCCATGTTGACTCATTTCCACCCGACGGCGGACCACCGGACGGTTTTCAAGTGTTGCCGTTTTCTCAGCCACGCGAATTCACCACCGGCGAGATCCGTCGTCTGTCGCCTGCGGTGGAGTTCCACCGCGCGATGATCGGAGCGACTTGCACGTCCGAAGAGTTGATGATTTGGGGTGTCATTCACACCGGCCCCCGATGGGTTCGCGAAATCCATGGCGGGCGAGATGCGAACCTTGATTTGCCAACCATGTTGATCGTTCACGTCAACGGCCCGGGCGACATTGCGGTTTACTGTGGAGCGCAGATCGTTTCGCGGCTGAATGAAGGCGTCATTGAACACGGCAACGCAGATATTTTTCGTTCTCGATGGTTGCCTGCCCAGTTCGCCGACGTACGTGAAGAGGTCATGCAGTTGCACGTTGCCGCACGAGAGGCGGCGCTGATTGAAAAACCTGAGTTGCCCTGGGCAATGGTTGACCCCGACTTCATTCGCATGCTCGCCCAGCACGTCTTGCGACGCACGGTCAGCATCATCCGTAGCCAACGTCATGGCGGAACGATGCTCTTCCTGCCGCCGGAACCAGAGAACGACGGGTCATTGGCGGTGAAGTATCCGTTTGTGCGATCCCCCGGTCGCGGTCGCTTCCGCAGCGTCATGGTCGACATTATGAATACGCTGGCTGAGGTCTACGCAGGACTTACCGATGAGCTTGTCGGTTGGCGGACCTATTCACAAAGTTCACATCCGGCCATCAACGATCTTGATGAAGCCGTTTTCGAAGTTGGGCACCTCTTCGCGGGACTATCGGCCGTCGATGGAGCACTCGTGTTAACTCAAAGGCTAGAAGTCCACGGATTTGGCGCCGAGATTAGCAGTCAGCTTCCGCCGGTGGACAGAATTTGGCGAGCGTTGGATATGGAAGGCACCCGCGTAATTCCGGACTTGGCGGAGCGATACGGCACGAGGCACCGGAGCGTCTTTCGATTGTGCAAGCAACACCCCGACGTGATCGCCATCGTGATTTCACAAGATGGGCCCGTAAAATTTGTCCGCTACATGAAGGAACACGGAGTCGTTTATTTCAATCACCGCATGCTGGGTGCTTAAACGAAAAACGGCTGGCGTTGGCCAGCCGCATCTCTTGATCGACGTTTTGGATCTTGCTGAGGGCGTTACCAAGGACCACGGACATAGTAGACGCCGAATTGATCGGTGTGACTGGGCCAATGCGGAGTCGCCTGAAAACTACCCGCTGGCAATGCTCCCGGCGCGGTCGCGTTGCGGCCAAACTGATGATTCAGTGGATACATCAAGTTCTGACTGACTCCCCACGAAAGCGTTTGACGCGAGTGAACGTTCGGCGGCACGACCAAAGCGGTCGGTTGACCATAAGGCAGGTACGCATAATTGCCATGCCAAGCACGTTGAGCGGCCATTTGATTGGACCACAATTGTGTCGCGGCATAGGGGTCGGCCGCCTTGGCCGTGGGAGCAGCGGCGCCGGTCGCCATGGCAACGACGGCCAAAACAGAAAGGAGATAGCGTTTCATCGTTAGCCTACTGCTGTGAAAAACGTGATGGGAAGACATTCCGCGGAAGCTTATCGTGGAATGCGAAGTTTGTTCCAGTAAAAGTTACTTGCTGCCTGACGCACAGGCGGGCCAAAGTAGTGCACTTTGGTATGGTTCATGCCTCGGCCGCCATCATAATAGTTATGAAAACGATCCTTGTGCCAATACAGCATCTCGTGCGGCATGAAAGGCTGATACGTGTAGAAAGTGTGTCCTACGTTTGGTGGCACCGGGACGGGCGAAATGTACATCTGCGCATTCGTCGCGTTGCAGTTGCCCTGAGTGTAGAAGTTATAAAACAGGTCAGGGTATCCGTAGGTGCGAGGCACACAGCCACTGGTGATGTCACCGGCGAATCCGCCCTGGACAAGGTCACTTGCGAAAGCACCGGTCCCGGCAAGCCGTCCAACCCCACCTACGCCCAGGCCATTGCGATTGGCACAAGCCGAACCAGGGGCACAACTGCCACCGCTGATGGATTCGCCACCGGACGTGTTGCTTCCCGTCACTTCATCGCTAACGATTTGGCTGCTAACGATATATTCCACCGGCTCAACGTCGGCTGAGCGAGCGGCTGAAGAGAACGCATTGGCCGCGACCATTGTCGCGAACAGAAATCGAATGATCCGCATCGTTTCGGTCCTCCCTGAACCGGCCCGGTCTGTCTCGGAGTTCCCTCTCCTAATGACTGCACCGTTTCCATCGACACGATTGGCAAGAGGATTCCAAATGTTCTCCGTGGGCAGGCGCCAAAGGCAAATTCGCAACATTCTCGCCAGACGTTGTAATCGCGTTTCATTCCTACAATCCAATCTCCCGCCTCACGATATCGAGGGCGCAATCAGAACGAACACCACGCTGTGCAGTCACAGTGACAACAATGCGGCGTCTTCCCCTTCCGACTAATTTTACGTAAGTGGCTTAAATTTCAAGGTTTGCAACAAATCGAGCCGTCGCGAAAACGTTTTGGCACACCCACTGCACTAAGTCTCTTCCGTCGCAGGACACCGCGAATATTGCTGCGGGTCAATTGGCTGAGCGGCAAGCCATCACCAACCTTTGGAGTTAGTCGAATGTTCAAGAGTGTAATTTTGGCGTCGGTCGTCGTACTGGGCGGGTCCTTATTTGCCGCCTCAAACGCGAGTGCTGGCCATCCTTCGTACTGTGCACCGCGCCACGGCGGTTACCAAAGCCATCGTCCCGTTGTCGTCTCGCCGTACTCCGCGAGTCGCTACGGATACGGATACGGATCGCCTTATATCGGCCCGGACCGATATGGGGCAGGTTTTGGATACGGCAACCCGGGCTACCGCTCCTACCGTCCGTCTATCGGCGTGGGTATCGGTGGCATCGGTGGATATCCCTACGGCTACGGCAGCGGTGAATACCCCTACGGCTACGGCAGCGGCAGCGGCTTCGGTGGTTTTAACTCATACCGTGGCGGTAGCGGCTTCGGTGGCTTGAACTCATACCGTGGCGGCAGCGGCTTTTCGCTGTATATCGGACGGTAACCAACCTCGACAGATTCATCCTCGCGGCTGAGTCGAATACTGGCCCACAGATGTCACGATGGAGCGTGGCATTCAGGAGCGGGCATCCGGCATCGAAAGAACAAACGCGTTCTATTCAACCAACGTTAACGTAATCGCTCTCAAGTGCATCACTTCATTGCCCGCGATCTTTTTGGCGCGAATGATCAGCGGACCGCTTCCTTTACCAAGCGAGACAGTACCCAGCTTCAAGGTGCGAAACTCCTTCATCGGCGACTCCGCAGGCGGTCGTGGAAGCGTGTCCTGATTCGCATACAGCGGCGGGTCCCAAGCGGGCATCACCTTACCCTGCAATTTAGTCTCTTTGAATGAAACCTCGATCAACGAACCGGCGTCAGACTCGGCGCAGGTGTAGTCGATCGCCACTTCATATTGCCCGGCGGTATGAACGTCGATATCCCAACTCAATTCATCGGTCGTTGCTTTCCAATTGACGAAGTAGGAACTGTTCGGTGCACTGGAACTTCGTTGCACCGTCCCCTTGGGTTTGCCATCTCGCGCCGGTAGCCATGTCCGCGGAAACTCTCGATACCCAACCGGAATCAATCTTGGATCAACGCTCCGTCCTCGATTGACTTTCTTGTCTTGAGTTGTATCGGAAAGTTGCACGTCACTTCGCCACCTAGCGACGGCACCGATCAGCGATTCACGGAGTTCGGATGAGTTTTCCGCCAGTGGTGACGCCTGGCCAGGATCGTTGACCATGTCAAACAGTTTGCCGTTCTGGTCCAAGCGATGAGTCTGAGTTCGAGCACTGACGTAATTAGCCCAGGTCGTGAAAATCGTTCGGTCAATGACTTCTGTCTTTTCTTGACGAAGCCATGGCGAAAGATTGATTCCGTCGATCGGCTTCTCGCTGACCATCGATACACCGGCAAGCGATGTTAGCGTCGGCGCGAGATCAATCGCTCCTGCAATATTCGTCATCGTTGCATTTGCAGGAAGATTTTTGTTCCAGCGAATGAAACACGTCGACCGAATGCCGCCCTCGTCCGTGCTTCCTTTGCGTCCCTTCATGCCGCCATTGAATCGCCACGAATTAGGACCGTTATCTGAAAAATAGAGCACGATCGTATCATCGGCGACATTCATTGCTTTCAAACGATCAAGCACACGCCCCACGTTCCGGTCCTGATTCTCAAGCATTGCCAGCGCGCATCGCGTTTGATCAATATCTTCCTGCTTTGGCATCGAGCCTAACTGCGTGATCGGTTTGTCTTTGAACCGAACCCAATCCTCTTCGGGCACCGCCCATGGCGAATGCGGTGTCGTGAAAGGCACGTAGCAAAAGAATGGCTGCTTGTGATTGCGATCAATAAAATCGATCGCATAATCGGTGCAGATATCGACGATGTAGCCCTGCTCTCGAATCGGCTTGCCGTTGTGTTCAAGTGGCGGATCGAAGTACTCGCCCCAGTGTCCTGATGTGTATCCGAGATACTCGTCAAACCCGCGGGCCATCGGATGATAAGGCCACTGACTTCCGTTATGCCATTTTCCGAACGCACCCGTCGCGTAGCCAGAAGCTTTGAACGCGTCAGCGATCGTTTTCTCGTCCAGGTTCATCCGTTCTTGACCGGTGGAAACGCCATAAACACCCATGCGAGAGTGATACCGACCGGTTAAAAATTCGGCGCGTGTGGGAGCACACACCGGACAAACGTAAAAACGATCCAGAGTCACCCCATCGCGTGCGATCGAGTCAATGTTGGGTGTCGAAACCTGGGTGTTGCCATTGTGACTGTAATCGCCCCAGCCGGCGTCGTCGGCCAGGAAGACCACGACATTGGGTTGAGAGGCAAACGCAGCGCTCGCAACCAATCCAGCGACGATGCAAGCCACAAAAGAAATTCGGTGAATCATCATTTGGTCTTCAAGAACGAGACAAGAACGTACTATTTCAAAACCGCTTTACCAGCGACCGCCATGCCCTCGCGAACGTTGCCATCACGATCGATCAAAGGCTGCGGGTCACTGACGCGTCCCAGTGGTCGACAACCGGGGCCCAAGGTTTTGAAGCCGAGATCCGAATCAGTAGCTTCGGCGGCTTTGCGAAGCTCTGCGACGATTTTAGGATGCATCGCGGAGACGTTGTTGGATTCACTGATGTCATCATCAAGATGGTAAAGTTCATCGTTTTCAAATCGCAATTTCCAGGGGCCTTTTCGAATCGCGTCCATGGCGAATCCGCGGAAGTAAAAGAATTCGTTGCGTGGACCGAGGTTTGAATCCTTGACCTCGTCTCCACTGAGCGCCGACCAAACATCAACGCCATCGATTTTTCGCTCCGAAGGAAGTTTGGCGCCGGCGAGCGTTGCGAACGTGGGCAGGAAATCCATCATGCTGGTGATCGCACGGGTCGACGTTCCCGCGGGAATTTTTCCTGGCCACCAGGCGATCGTGCAAGTACGAATGCCACCCTCGAACGTCTGCCCTTTGGCGCCGCGCAGCGGATCATTGTTCGAACCAAAATTCAGAGCACCGCCATTGTCAGAAGTGAAGATCACCAACGTTCGATCATCCAGTTTTAGCTCACGCAGCGTGTTGAGAACTTGGCCGACGCTCCAGTCCACTTCTTCGGCCCAATCACCAATCAATCCATTAGGAGATTTCCCGCGGAAGCTTTCGCTGGGATACAGGGGAAAGTGAACGGCGTTGTGTGGCAGGTAAAGAAAGAACGGTTCGGATTGATTATCCTTGATGAACTGGACCGCTTTCTCGGTGTAACGCTTGGTAATAGTTTCTTGCTCGGGTCCACGAAGGCGTTCGATCACGGTTTCGTTCTCAAGCAACGGCAAGGGCGGCTGGGCGTTGCCAGTCAGTCCGGTCTCGGATTGCCCGCCTTTTGATTTTGGGTTTACCTTTGCGTCCGGGCTTGCCTTTGCGTCCGGGCTTGCCTTTGGATTCGGGCTTGCCTTTGGATTCGGGCTTGCCTTTGGATTCGCTTTTGGTTGACGAACCGGTTGTCCAAAACTTGTCTTTGACCCATCCTCAGAGGTCCCCATGTCATTGGAATAGGGGATGCCAAAATACTGATCAAAACCTTGTCGCGTTGGCAGGAATTCAGGCTGATCGCCAAGGTGCCATTTACCAACGCAGGCGGTCTTGTAACCGACATCTTTTAGCAGTTCTGCAATCGTGATTTCGTCGGGATTGAGTCCGACGGCCGCACTGGGAAAAAGCACATGCGGAATCGGCAGGGCGCGTTTGGGATAGCAACCCGTCAACAGCGAGGCGCGTGAAGGCGAGCAAACTGGCGCGGCATAGTGGCTGGTCAGTTTCCGTCCTTCGCTCGCCATCTTGTCGAGATGCGGCGTCTTGTTCTTGGAGCCATAGGGACCGATGTCGGCATAGCCAAGGTCATCAATGTTGATGATCACGAAGTTGGGTTTATCAGCCGCAAAGGTTGTCAGCACTGGTGGCAAGGCAAGAATCACGACGAAAAAAGACGTTCTGAATTTCATGGCAGAAGTGAACATCCGGATCGATTGAGGAGGAGATGGATGGCGACGAATCGCGGCAGGAGCGACTAAGTGTAACCGGTTTCGTTGCACGATGCCGTGTTACTCGCTCGCAAGCAGAAAATCAAAAACCCTCACTTTGATCACAAAGTGAGGGTGATCGTTGATCGAGAGAAACTCATCGAAGCGAGAAGCGATTTATGACGCCATCGCAGCGCGAGCCGCCTTTTCGACAGCTTCCGCGGTAATGCCGAACTTGGCATAAACTTGTTCAAACGGTCCGCTGGCTCCGTAGCTGCTCATGCCGACGAAGCGGCCCTTCAAGCCAATGAAACGGTCCCAGCTCATCTGAATCCCCGCTTCGCAGGCGACGCGAGCGGTTACCGATGGTGGCAGAACTTCATCTTGGTAAGCCTGTGGTTGAATCATGAACAAGTCCAAGCACGGCATGCTGACGACGCGAGCCTTAACGCCCGACGCAACCAATTTCTCATAAGCGGTAACGCATAGCGAAAGTTCGCTACCGGTGCCCATTAGGATTACTTCTGGCTTCTCGCTTCCGCCAGCGAGGATGTAACCGCCTTTTGAACATCCTGATACCGGAGCAAACTTGGTGCGATCAAACGTCGGCATGTTTTGTCGGGAAAGGACAAACGCCGCGGGGTGATCGCTTATCAAGAGCGCTGTCTTGTAACACTCAGCTACTTCGTTCGCATCGCCAGGTCGGAACACGTTGAGTCCGGGAATAGCTCGGCAAGCACTCAAATGCTCGATCGGTTGGTGAGTCGGCCCATCTTCGCCAACGCCAATGCCGTCGTGCGTAAGAACATAGATAACGGGTAGATGCATGATGCTGCTCAATCGCATCGCACCACGCATGTAATCGGTGAAGACGAAGAACGTTGCCCCGTAAGGTCGCAAGCCGCTAACCGACATGCCGTTGCAAATCGCAGCCATCGCGTGTTCGCGAATGCCGAAGTGCAAATTGCGTCCGCCGAAGTTGTCCGGCAAGTAATCGCCCGCACCTTCGAAATCAAGATTGGTTTTGGTGCTAGGTGCCAAGTCGGCTGATCCGCCAATCATGAACGGAATATTTTTGGCGATTGCGTTGAGAACCTTGCCACCACTGTTACGCGTCGCATCGCCTTTTTCGCTCGCGGGGAAGACAGGGATATCTTTGTCCCAGCCTGCAGGCAGCTTGCCGGAGAACATCGCTTCGAGTTCCGCGGCTTTGTCTGCGTAGGCGGTTTTGAACGATTCCCAAACCTTCTGCCATTCTTCGTAGCTCTTCTTTCCTCGTGCACCGATGTTCTCGGCGAAGTGCTCCATGACGCCTTCGGGAATGTAGAAGGTCTTGTCTTTAGGCAAGCCGTAAGACTCTTTCGCAAGAGCAATTTCATCCCAACCAAGCGGTGCCCCGTGAGCGTTGTGAGTGTTCTGCTTGTTGGGTGCTCCGTAACCGATGATGCTCTTGACCACGATCAAGGTTGGCTTATCGGTGCAGGCTTTGAACGATTCGAGCGCTTTGGCCAGTGCCGCCGTATCGTTGGCGTCATCGACATGAAGCACATGCCAGCCGAGGCCTTCAAACTTGAGGCCCATGTTTTCGCTGAATGCGAGATCGGTACCGCCTTCGATCGTGATCTTGTTGTCGTCGTAGATCCAACAAAGATTGGGCAAGCCCAGGTGACCAGCAACCGACGCCGCTTCGGTCGAGATCCCTTCCATCAAGTCACCGTCGCTGCAGAGCGCGAAGATGTTGTAGTCGAACAACTTGTGCTTGGAGGTGTTGTAGCGAGCGGCGAGCCACTGCTGTGCCATCGCCATGCCGACCGAGTTACTGACACCTTGGCCGAGTGGTCCGGTCGTCGTTTCGATACCGGCAGCTTCTTTATATTCGGGGTGGCCGGCGCAGATGCTGCCGATTTGGCGGAAGCGTTTGATCGCGTCGAGCGAAATCGAGGGCTCATTTTTGACGTTGCCATCGTGGTCAACCGCCTTCACGCCAGTCAAATGCAGCATCGAATAAAGCAGCATCGAAGCGTGACCGCATGACAAGACGAATCGGTCGCGACCTGGCCACAGTGGGTGGGCCGGGTCGTACTTCATCGTGTGGTTGTAGACTTGATAGGCGACCGGCGCCAGCGCCATCGGCGTACCGGGGTGGCCGCTGTTAGCCGTCTGCACAGCGTCCATACTAAGGCCACGAATGGTATCAATCGCGGTGGTTTGCATATCGGTAAACGCGACGCTCATCGTTTTGATCCCGTGTGTGGTTCCCACCATGGGGCGGGGTGGCTAGAAAACAGACTTGTCTTTGGGAAAGCGTAATACGCTCGCTAGCAGGCTGGAAGGGGCACGCGAGCACGTCTGCACCGTTACCGCTTTGGTTTCGCCTTCCGTCGGCAATTTTTTCGTCTGGTTTCTTGAACGGCCCTAATAAATCCGTCGCTGGCCCGTTGTCATCTGCATCAGCCGCTATCGAAGTCCCTTTATCTCATCGAATTCGGTCATGAACGAACTTCGCAGCCTCACAGGGTCCGAGCCCGATTTATGTTCGCAAAAAATGAATAAAGGTTCATTAATGGTTGAGCGATCGGCACCATTGCTGACGGCGCGCGATTGGATCGAGGCGATGGTGGATCGTTACGAGCGACCACTGCTCGCTTACGCCTGCCGCCTGTTTGGCGGTGATCACGCGAAATCGCAGGACGCGGTTCAAGAAACTTTTTTGAGACTTTGTCGCGAAGATCGAGCTCACATCGAGTCGCGAGTTGCGGCTTGGTTGTTTTCGGTTTGTCGAAGTCGCGTCATCGATATGCAAAGGGCCCAGGGGTATGCCATGAATTCCATTGATCACGATCCGGTCGCCGATCCATCGCCGGACGCCTCGAAGATCGCTGAATCGGCGGAGCAAAGTTCGAAACTTTCCACGTTGGTCCAGTCGCTGACACCGCGGCAACAGGAGGTCATCCGTTTACGACTTCAAGCGGATTTAAGTTACCGAGAAATCGCGGAGATCACCGGCATGACGGTTTCCAACGTGGGCTTTCATCTTCACGCCGCCGTCAGATCGCTCCGTGATTCCATGAATACCGCTTAAGCATTTTTCCCCGCATTTGTTTCCCATACTTTGTTCTTAGTTCGTAGCGAAATCAGGTTAGCGTTATGCAACCAACCATTTGGAACGACGAGCGGATTACCGCCTATGTACTGGGCGAATTGTCCGCAAGTGAATCATCACTTCTCGAAACCGAGATGCAGTCCAACGAGGAGCTGTCTCAGGCCGTGGAAGATGCACGCCAAATCACCTCGCAGCTCTCGGTCATGTTTGCCGCTGAGCCACCGATGTCGCTCGACGCGGTGAAGCGAGATGAAATTTTAGCGACACCCGTCTCGATCAATAAACAACCCGCAATCGAAAGCGACAAAGCAAACCGCTCACGTTTTCTTTCGATGCGATTCTTCGCTCTCGCCGCAACGGTGCTGGTGATCGGGACGCTGTCCACGTTGGCTTATCGAGTCAACGATGCAAATCCCCAATCCACCGGTGAAGTTGCGATGGGGAAACTCAACGAGGTGGCTAGCCCTTACGGCTCGGCGCAGTTTGATGAAAGCGCGAACACTGAATCATCATCAAGTCGCGGCGCTGAAGGTTCAAAAGAACCACTCTTTGGCGAACGCAAATACAGTCTCCCGGCTTCCAACGAATCGGCTCCGCCAGCGTCATCTGAGCTAGCGCCAGCGAAGTTTTTTAAGCAGCAAGATGAGGAAGAATTGCAGTCGCTAGGAAGCTGGAGATCAACGGACGCCGCACCAGTCGAAGTCACCTCAAAACCGCAGTCCGAAGGGGAGCCTTTGGGTATGGCCGCGCCAAATTTAAGCTACTCCTCACCAAGTCTTCGTGAGGGTGCTGGATATCTTGGTGGCGATGACAAGCAAACACGAAGAATCGAAGTCGGAATGAATTTAGGTGAGGCTAAAGTGACCGGCGGGGAAGCAGATTCAGATGATATTTTTGCCGATGGAATGGGCATGAATTTGCCCATCGTTCCAGAAGGCTTTGGACCAGGCAACGCGGGAGATCGCTTTGAGTCGATCGACGAGAACGGTTTTCGACGGGTCAGCGAAGAGCCGCTGAGCACGTTTTCGATCGATGTCGATACGGCTTCTTACTCCAAGGTGCGTCAGTTCCTGATGCAAAGCAATCGATTGCCTCCCGCCGGTGCGGTACGAATCGAAGAGCTTGTGAACTACTTTGATTACCAGTATGAACCGCCAGCAGATGAGAGTGAACATCCGTTCGCTTCTCGCGTCGAAATCGCTGATTGCCCCTGGACACCCGCTCATCGTTTGGCGCGGATCGCGATCAAAGGAAAAGAGCTCGACAACGACAAACGCCCGGCAAGCAACTTGGTGTTTCTCGTCGACACCTCAGGCAGTATGAACCAAACCAATAAATTGCCACTGGTGAAGCAAGGCTTACAAAAACTTACCGAGCGACTCGGGGCACAGGATCGCGTGGCGATCGTCGTTTATGCGGGCTCCGCAGGCTTGGTGCTTGACTCGACTCCGGCAAGCGACCGAGCGACGATTAAGAGGAAAATCAATCAGATGCAATCCGGTGGCAGCACCAACGGTGGCGAAGGAATCCGACTCGCCTATCAAGTCGCACGAGATCATTTCATCGCTGGTGGAGTCAACCGCGTCATCCTTTGCAGCGACGGCGACTTTAATGTCGGCACGACCAGCAATGATGAATCGGTACGACTTGTTGAAACCGAATCCAAGGGCGGCATCGACATCACCGTCCTGGGCTTTGGCATGGGCAACCATAACGACTCGATGATGGAACAAATCAGCGGTCGAGGAAATGGCAACTACGCGTTCATCGATTCCGAATCGGAAGCCGATCGCGTCCTGGTTGAGCAGACCTCAGGAACGTTGGTCACGATCGCCCGTGATGTCAAAATTCAAGTCGAATTCAATCCCACCGAAGTCGCAGCCTATCGTTTGATTGGCTACGAAAATCGAAAACTTGCCAATGAAGATTTCAAAGACGACACCAAAGATGCAGGCGAGATTGGGGCCGGCCATAGCGTGACCGCGATCTATGAATTGATCCCTGCAAAGGGCGATACCGATGCGTTACCACCTGAGATTGATGAACTGCGTTATCAAAAATCGGTCCCCGCAACCCAGGCCGCTTCAAGCGGTGAACTCATGACGGTGAAACTGCGTTACAAGAAGCCAGACAGCGATACCAGCATCCCTCTGGAGTTTCCGGTAAAGGATTCCAGCCAAGCTTTCGAAGCCGCAACCAGCGACTTCAAATTTGCAACCGCGGTGGCGGGCTTCGGGATGTTGCTGCGATCAAGCGAACACATCGGCAATTGGACGATGAGCGAAGTGGAAAGCGTCGCGGAAAGCGCCAAGGGCGAAGACACCCACGGACTTCGCACGGAGTTCGTTGAACTGGTTCGCCGAGCCTCGATGCTCCGCAATCGCGAGCGTTAGGCGATCAACGAATCGATCACCTTACCGCCAAACTGACTAAGTTGTTTGAAACGACCGGCGTGATAGTAGGTGAGTTTGTTGTCATCCAGGCCGAGTAACTTAAGTAGTGTGACATGGAAGTCACGCACATGGCGAACCTCTTCTACCGCGGTCATGCCAAGTTCATCGGTCGCGCCGATCGTGTGTCCCGCCTTGCAACCGCCACCGGCCATCCAGATGGTCATCGCGCTAGGGTTGTGATCGCGTCCATACGCCGTTCCTCCTCGCACGCCATTATCCGGAGTGCGTCCGAACTCGCCACACCAAACCACCAGCGTGCTATCCAGTAATCCACGCTCCTTCAAGTCACTGATCAACGCGGCGATCGGTTGATCAACGCCTCGAACCAGATTGCCGTGAGCTCGCTCGATGTAGTCGTGGCTGTCCCAGGTTCCGTTGTACAACTGGACAAAGCGAACGCCTTTCTCCACCAGTTTACGAGCCAACAAGCACTTGCGTCCAAATGCATCGGTTGCCTCGTTGCCGATTCCGTAACGCGACTGCGTGCGAGCGTCTTCGTGAGACAAGTCAAGAACTTCGGGCACTTGCATCTGCATCCGAAACGCCAATTCATAACTGTCCGCTCGCGCTTTCAAATCATCATGCTGGGGGTGCTCGTTGGCATGAGCCGAGTTGAACTTCGCAAGCAAGTCAAGATTCTTTCGTTGCCTTGCTCGAGTGAAGCCAACCGGCGGATTGAGATCAAGAATGGGCGAACCTTTCGGGCGAAGCGGTGTGCCTTGAAAACTTGCTGGCAGGTAACCGTTGCTCCAATTCGCAGCCCCACCTTGCGGATACGATATTTCTGGCAAGACGATGAACCCGGGTAAATTTTGATTGACCGACCCCAGGCCATAAGTCATCCAAGATCCGATAGCGGGATCGCCACCGAAGCGGTTGCCGCAATTCATTTGAAACATCGCGGTCGGATGATTGACGCTGTCGACTTGGCAACCGCGATAAAAACAAAGCTCATCAGCGACCTTGGCGAGATGTTGCCAATGGTCCGCCATGTCGGCGCCCGATTGACCTGTCTTGATGAACTTGAACGGGCTTTGGACATAGTAGCGTTTGCCACTTTCCATCGCCGATTTCTGCTGCCCTTCGCGAATAAACTCCTTCAGATGCATCTGGGCGAGTTTCGGCTTGGGATCGAACGTATCGATGTGAGACGGACCGCCTTCCATCATCAAAAAAATGACATTCTTCGCCTTCGCAGGCAGGTGCCTTGGTTTGGGCGATAACGGATTGGATTTGGAATCGTCTGCAGCAAGCAGCGACGTGAGCGCGACACTGCCCAAACTCGCTCCGACCCCGTAGGCGAATTCACGGCGATTCCAACCGTTTGGAGATTGACGAACTGCAACGGGCATCGAACGCTCCTCACTTGTTTTGCGGTTTTTACATCGTCAGGACGACGAGTGGAAGCACACCGCATTCTACCCAGCCCAGTTCACCACCGGTTCATTCTGCTGACGGTTCATAAAGAAAAGCTTGATCATCCAGCGGCCGAATCCAGACGTTTCGAAAACGCGCCGGGCTGTCGTGGTCTTGTAGAAAGACGGGGCCGGTCGCAGTTTGTTTCATCTGTTTCTCGATCGTTTCCAGATAAGGCGTTGAGCCGTATCGGAAGGGATGATAGACCGACTTGGGTTCACCAAAGCGAACGCCATCCAAAACTTTCTCGCCGTTCAACCACGCGGTTACCGTTCCCTCGTTGGTAATGCTGCCTTTTTCGTCGCGTCTGGGAGCGATATAGCGAATGTCGTAGACCTGCCACTCGCCCGCGGGACGCGACGCATTCACCCGTGGCTTTGCAAAACCGTAAAGCGCGCCCTCATCCTGTTCGCTAACGTTCTCTTTGCCAAACGAATCGAAAATCTGTAATTCATAGTGGCCATGAAGATAGACGCCGCTATTGCCGCTTCCCTTAAGATTCACAACGAACTCCAGATGGATATCGGCATCGCGAAAGTGCCACTGCGAGACGATGTGATTGGTGCGCCGACCTGCTCTCGTGGAAATGAGATCGCCTGATTCGATGGCCCAATCGGTTTCACCGCCTGTCATGCTTCGGAACTGATTCGTTTCGCCATCAAACAGCGTGATCGCTCCTTCCGGTGGTGGAACGGGAAGCTTGTCTTGATTCGGACTAAAGCCTGAATCAGCTCCTAGCGCAGCACCGAACCCGCAACTCGCCACAAACAAAACCAGAACCGCAACTCGCTGCCAAAACATTAATCAGCTCCCGGAATGAAAATCACTTTCGGTATCAGTGGACACCCATGATGACCGCATTCTAACCACATTGCGGAGATCCATCATCCTGAGCGAGCAACGCCCTCTGGCCCTAGTCCTTAAAAAAGCGGTTCTTCTCGGATTTCAGTGGCATCTGTCCAGAATGGGGGATTTTTTGAGGCATCTACTCCTGCGTCCAATGGGAGCCTAATGGGAGTCCAAAAAGCAGTCTCGGCGG
>Ga0105052_10002764_pt1 | contig 21049 bp, 19 predicted proteins | sample FRY03_FD_78094 | JGI IMG/M metagenome (GOLD analysis project Ga0105052, IMG submission 78094) | Freshwater microbial communities from Lake Fryxell liftoff mats and glacier meltwater in Antarctica - FRY-03 | ecosystem: Environmental > Aquatic > Freshwater > Ice > Glacier meltwater ... | reverse complement strand
CAACAATTATATTTACAGAACAAATAACAATAACTCATTTGGTTATTTTGATGCCGATGGAAATCTAAAATTAGAAACTTATGACCCAAACACGGATCAAATAACAATAACAACTTATACAATTATAAAAAATTAAGAAATCCTTTTAATGACAAAATCCTGTTCGCCACGGCAAACAGGATTTTTTTTGTCTTATAATTTTTATTTCTCTATTCGTTATGCAAAAATGCTTGACGATTAAGCAAAGTTTCTTCGCTTTCCACGTGGTTATCATCTGGAATACAACAATCAACAGGACAAACCGCAGCACATTGAGGTTCATCGTGAAATCCTTTACACTCCGTACATTTTCCAGGTACAATATAATAAATATCGTCTGATATAGGAGTTTGTGCTTCATCAGCATCCACTTCTTCACCAGAAGGCAAAACTACTTTTCCTTTAATTCTTGTTCCGTCTTTATATCTCCAGTCATCGGCACCTTCATATATTGCAGTATTAGGACATTCTGGTTCACAAGCACCACAATTGATACATTCATCAGTTATTATAATAGCCATAATTTAATTTATTTAAAGTTAATACGTAAAAGTTTAAAGGTAGTCAAAACCAATATACTTCGCCATTTTTCCCAAAGCTTAAAGCTTGTTGTCCAAAGCCAATAAAAAGCTTATTTTTGCCCAAAAATACAATCAAAACTATTCATATACAAATTTAGTTATGTTCGAAAACGATAAAAAAAGATGTTTTATTGAATTAGGAAAATTTTTAAGCCAGTTTTCCGAAGAAGAAAATGTCACAAATCCAACTGTTTTGCACAATGATTTATTTTTTGAAAATTTTCAAGATTTAATACAATTATCCCAATCCCATAACGGCTGGTACACGAAGGAAAATGTCTATTTTTCGATTCAATCATGGGCAACAGCTTTGACTGAGGAAAGTCTAGAGAAATGGCTTCAAGCCTATAATATTGAAATAAACGAACCTAAAAATGTTGGTCTTATTCTGGCTGGAAACATTCCGCTGGTTGGATTTCACGATTTCCTGTCGGTATTAATTTCAGGAAATAAGGTGTTGATAAAAACCTCGTCAAATGATCAGTTTTTATTGCCTTTTTTGGCCAAATATATTATTGCCATTGAACCTGAGTTTGCTAGTAAAATCACTTTCGTCGAAGGAAAATTGGAAAATTTTGATGCAGTAATTGCAACTGGAAGCAACAATACAGCGCGCTATTTTGAATATTATTTTAAAGACAAGCCGAGTGTCATTCGAAAAAACAGAAATTCGGTTGCCGTTTTAAATGGAAAAGAAACCAAGGAACAATTAAAAGCATTGGGCGAGGATATTTTTAGGTATTTCGGTTTGGGATGTCGCAATGTTTCCAAACTTTTTGTTCCAAAAGACTATTCTTTTACTGCTTTTTTTGAAGCAATTTTTAAGTACCAAGATATTATTCATTATGAAAAATATGCCAACAATTATGATTACAACAAGGCCGTTTTCTTGATGAGCAATTTCAAACTATTGGACAATGGATTTTTAACTATCAAAGAAGACCAAAGTTATGCTTCACCGATTTCGAGTGTTTTTTACGAATTTTATGATTCAATCAATGATTTACAAATTCGGCTACAATCCGAAAGCGAGCAAATTCAATGCATTGTAAGCAATAATCTCGTTGAAAATAGTATTGGCTTTGGTTATACACAAAAACCAAATCTTTGGGATTATGCGGATAATGTTGATACTATTTCGTTTTTGTTAACAATAAAGTAAAAATTTGTGTAATTATTTCGAATTATTTAACGCTTTTTAAACTCCTATTCCCGAAATTTGCATTTTTAAATTTTGGACATACACTACACCATGAAAAAACACAACTACAGCGCAGGACCTTGTATTTTACCACAAGAAGTTTTTGAAAAATCGGCACAAGCCATTTTGGATTTTAATAATTCTGGATTGTCGATTTTAGAAATTTCGCACCGAAGCAAAGATTTCGTAGCTGTTATGGACGAAGCCCGTTCTCTAGCAATTGAACTTTTAGGTCTTGAAGGCAAAGGGTATCAAGCACTATTTCTTGCTGGCGGAGCCAGTCTAGAATTCTTGATGGCTCCTTATAATTTAATGAAGGAAAACGGAAAAGCCGCTTATCTTGACTCAGGAACTTGGGCAAGTGCTGCCATTAAAGAAGCCAAATTTTTTGGAGAAACTGTTATCGTTGCTTCTTCCAAAGACGAAAACTACAATCACGTTCCTAAAGGTTATAGTGTTCCAGCAGATGCAGATTATTTTCACTGTACGAGCAACAACACTATTTTTGGAACCCAAATGAAGGAATTTCCAAACTTGGATATGCCAATTGTTTGCGACATGAGTTCTGATATATTTTCAAGAGTTTTGGATTTCTCCAAATTTGACATCATTTATGCCGGTGCTCAAAAAAATATGGGACCAGCAGGGGCAACTCTAGTTGTTATTAAGGAAGAAATTCTTGGTAAAAACGGCCGTAACATTCCAAGTATGTTGGATTATGCCAAACATATCAAAGCAGAAAGCATGTACAACACACCTCCTGTTTTCCCAGTTTACGCTTCACTTTTGACTTTAAAATGGTTAAAAAACCTTGGTGGAATTGCCGCAATCGAAAAAATAAACAATGCAAAAGCTACTTTGCTTTATGCAGAAATTGATAGAAATCCATTATTCAAAGGAGCTGCGGTAGTCGAAGACCGTTCGAATATGAATGCCACTTTCTTGTTGAATGATCCATTACACGCCGATACTTTTAACGCAATGTTGAAAGAAGCTGGAATAATTGGATTACCTGGACACCGATCAGTTGGTGGTTACAGAGCGTCAATGTACAATGCCATGCCAATAGAAAGCGTGCAAGTTTTAGTTGACGTAATGGTAGCATTGGAAAAATCCATTTAAATATTCAAAATTAAATGATTGAAAGATTTGAAAAATCAATTTTATCAATCAATCTTTAGATTAAAATAATCCAGATTGAATCTTTAAATTTTTAAATAATTCAATCTTTAAATTTAAAAAAAAATGAAAGTATTAGCCAATGACGGAATTTCAGAAAGTGGAATTCTAGCCTTACAAAAAGGTGGATTTGAAGTTATAACTACAAAAGTGGCACAAGAACAAGTGGCAAATTTTGTAAACGAAAACAACGTAAGCGTAGTGTTGGTAAGAAGTGCAACCAAAGTTCGCAAAGATATTATAGATGCTTGTCCAGGATTGAAAATTATTGGTCGTGGCGGCGTTGGAATGGATAATATTGATGTTGATTATGCAAAAAGTAAAGGGATTCAAGTGATTAACACGCCTGCTTCTTCATCAGAATCTGTGGCTGAATTAGTTTTTGCCCACTTGCTTTCAGGTGTTCGTTTCTTGCACGATTCTAACAGAAATATGCCTCTTGAAGGCGACTCAAACTTTAATGGTTTGAAAAAAGCGTATGCTGAAGGAGTTGAATTAAGGGGAAAAACTCTTGGAATTGTAGGGATTGGACGTATTGGTCAAGCTACTGCAAAAATGGCTCTTGGTTTAGGAATGAAAGTTATTGCTGCCGATATGTTTATTCCAAAAGTGGATGTAAAAGTAGAATTTTTTGACGGACAATCTATAACTACAACTATAGTTTCCCAATCATTGGAATCGTTGTTTCAAGAAGCTGATTTCATCACATTGCACGTTCCTGCTCAAGATGGATACATCGTTGACGAGGCTTCATTGGCAACAATGAAAGATGGTGTAGGAATTGTAAACTGTGCTCGTGGCGGTGTTGTTGACGAAGTTGCATTAATAAAAGCATTGGATTCTGGAAAAGTATCTTTTGCTGGATTAGACGTTTTTGAAAGCGAACCAAAACCAGAAATGACTATTTTGATGCACCCAAAAATCTCGTTGACTCCACATATTGGAGCAGCAACAGGAGAAGCGCAAGATCGAATTGGAACTGAATTAGCTTCACAAATAATTAGCATATTAAGTTAATTTTCAATTAATTAAACTAACAATTAAGCTAAAGGCTGTCTTGAAAAAGACAGCCTTTTTTTATGTTAAAAAGGAATCAAACAATCATTTATTTTTGTAAATTTATTCTTCAATCTTATTTTTATGAAAAATAGCCTTTACATAATCACAATATTGCTCTTTATAATTCTTGGTTGCAACACCACAAAGTCAACTCTAACAAGTGGCGACAAAGTATTGACAACCCAAAATGACACGATAAGGATTGCTAATGATGAGCTGCAATATGAAGTAATTATTATTGATCCCGGTTTTAGTTCTTGGCTTGCTAGTATGGCTCATTCCCGATCGTATCATTCACAAAGCTTTTTGGAAAACAAAAACAGAATCTATATTACCGAGTGGAATAGGCGGGTATTGCAAACTCAACAATATAGTTTTAATCTATATGAAATGACTATCAATTATGAACCTTTTATTGACTATGGCTACGAGGTAAATTATTTAATTTACAATTATATGATCTATTTCCAAAACACCTATAAACAAAAACTGAATGGTTATGTTCCAACGAGATAATCTCACTATATTTGAAGTCATTTTATAAAAGATGGAGAAATTAAAAAAGCGCTGGGGAGTTTCCTCTAATTACCAACTCACAATCATATTTATCGTTTTTGCGATTACCGGTTCAGCTTCCGCTTGGTTGTCAAAACCGTTTTGCTTTTGGTTGGGAATTACAAAAGAAGATTTAGGTGTTTGGTTCACTCCCATTCGATTGTTATTGATTTTCCCAATATACCAAATACTTTTAGTGTTGATTGGATTCCTTTTTGGACAATATAAATTCTTTTGGGCATTCGAAAAAAAAATGTTGAAAAGTATGGGATTGGGTTTTTTGTTTAAAGAATAAATATTAATTCTTCGATTTTTTTATCCAATAATTGTAAATCCAGGTCAATGTAAATGTTGGTATAAAATCTGAAAACGGAAATATTTCTTCGAGAAAAGTAATAGTTCCACCCACTTTTCCAATCGTACCTTTGTACATCCTAGTCATCAGAAATCCAGCCAATGGTGCCCAAACTACATCCGAGAATTCGCCTAAAAACGGAACCGTAAAGGATAACATTCCAATACCGTCAAACAATAATCCCAAAACAAGATTTCTGTTTTTGTTGTCAATTTCTTCCGCTTGAATTTCTTCTTTCATTTTATTAAATTTTCAAAACAAAGATACAAATCCAATGCCAAAAAAATTTTAGATTATATTTCAGGGCAAATGCCTTTAACAATTTTTAGCCTTTGAAAAGTTAAATCATTAAGAGATTAAGAGAATTAAGACTTAACGACCCGAGCGATAGCGAACACAATGTCATTAAGTTAAGGGTTTATTTCTCCCAATTTGTCATTTCGACGAAGGAGAAATCTCATTAGTTGCTTTCGTTATGTAATTTGCTTCGTTTGTTCGAGCTTTGCTCTCGGGTCTCCTTCGTCGAAATGACAAAAAAACAAAAATTTTTATAAGCTATTCCTTAACTTAATGACATTGATAGCGAACAGGCGAAGCAATCTTAATTTCTTAATGGTTCAAATAAAATACAGTATAATTATTTTAAAAGCGTTTGCCCTAATTATATTTAACCCTAAACCCAAAAGATAATTTTAGAAATCAACTAAAATCTTTGTTTCTTTGTGAAAATTGTTCCAATTTATGATACAAGCAAAAAACATACATAAATATTACGACCAACTTCACGTACTCAAAGGAGTTGATTTGCATATTCAAAAAGGCGAAATCGTTTCCATCGTAGGTGCTTCTGGTGCTGGTAAAACAACGCTTTTGCAAATTCTTGGAACATTGGATAAACCAATTCCTCCTAATTCTGAAGAAGGTGTACACTCAGAAAACGGAATAGAATTGCGAATCAATGGTCAAGACATTCTATCGATGAATGATAAAACTTTATCCAAATTCAGGAACCTTAATTTGGGTTTTATTTTCCAATTTCATCAATTATTGCCGGAATTCACAGCCTTGGAAAACGTTTGTATTCCCGCTTTTATAGCCAATAAATCGCGTCACGAAACAGAAATAGAAGCCAAAAGATTGCTGGATTATCTTGGGCTTTCGCACCGAATAAACCACAAACCCAGCGAACTTTCAGGCGGAGAACAACAGCGTGTAGCCGTTGCCAGAGCGTTAATAAATAAGCCTGCTATTATTTTTGCCGATGAACCTTCGGGAAATTTAGACACCCATTCAGCCGAGAATTTACACCAATTGTTTTTTAAATTGCGAGATGAATTTGGACAAACCTTCGTAATTGTGACTCACAACGAAGAGTTAGCCAATATGGCAGATAGAAAATTAGTTATGGTGGATGGACAAATTAGTAGACAGTAATCAGTCGCGGTTTTCAGTTTTCAGTAAACTGAAAAATCTTTGGCATTCAAACCCTAATTATGACTCAATCTGAACTCCAATCCTTCCTTGACGAAAAAGTTTTGCAGTACAACACCTTGGATTTTATCGAAAGCGATCCAGTACAAATTCCGCATTTGTTTTCGCAAAAAGAAGATATTGAAATTGCAGGATTTTTGAGTGCCACAATCGCTTGGGGCAATCGCAAAATGATTATCAAAAACGCGTACAAGATGATGGATTTAATGGGAAATTCGCCTTACGATTTTGTGATGTCGCATGCTGAAACTGATTTGGAACGAATAGAATCCTTTGTTCACAGAACCTTCAACGGACAGGATTTTGCGAGTTTTATAAAAGGTTTGCAACACATCTATAAAAACTACGATGGACTTGAAGCTGTTTTTACCAAACATCAAGAATCCAATTCGATGCAAAAAAGCATTTCTGAATTCAAGAAAATATTCTTCGAAATTCCGCATCAAAACCGAACCCAGAAACACATTTCAGATCCAATGAATGGTTCTGCGGCAAAACGCATCAACATGTACCTGAGATGGATGATTCGCCAAGACAACAAGGGTGTTGATTTAGGCATTTGGAAAAGTATTTCGCCTTCGCTCCTATCTTGCCCTTTGGACGTGCATTCTGGAAATGTGGCTCGAAAACTAGGCTTACTCACCCGGAAACAAAACGACGGAAAAGCGTTGGCAGAACTCGATTCAAAACTTCGTAAACTCGACCCAAATGATCCTGTGAAATATGATTTTGCCTTATTTGGATTGGGCATTTTCGAGAGTTTTTAATCCAATATAATACATTTTCAATAAAGTTTTGAATGAATGGATTCTTAAAGGGTCGTCGTTTTTTTTATAAAAACTATTGAAAAAAATGACAGAAATAATACAAGTACAGAAATTTCAATTTGATACATGCAAAATAAACAGTAACTTTAGTCTTCAATAGTATATAAATTCCTTTTCAATCTCTTCTATATCTTTTCAACTTTACATAACTGAAGATTTTGAGAATCAATGTTGGGTATAAAAAGAGGTTTATGACCCGAAAAAAGACAATGCAAAATATGATGTTGTTGTAGTAAAAGAAGTTTTAGATGAAATTCATATTGGGATTACAGGATAAAATCATTAAAATAAAGGTTAAAAAAGAACAAAAACCTCAAAGTTAGAAGTTAGAAAAGCAAAATTTCTCTTTGTGCTATTTTTTAGGGAATAACGACAACGCTATCAAAATTTAGTCATAGAGTATTTTGATTGTCAATTTGTTGATAGCGGTGATAAAAAAGTAATCAAAAAAAGTTTGGCGTGTTTAAAACAGGTTTGTTTTTGCAAAATTTATTTTTTCAATTGTATCCAATTGATTGAATTTTTCAGAAAACCCCTAAAAAAGACTAGAATAACGACAAAGCATAGATAAGACTGCCTCCATTTCTTGACACATCGTTTTTAAAAATGAGAAATTACAAATATTAAAATGCTGAATAACAATTAGATAAAAAGTAATTTTTATCCAACATTAATAATTCTTAAAGATAATTTTATGAAAAAAATAATTTTAACCGAAAATGCTCCAGCACCAATTGGCCCATACAACCAAGCAATTCTTAAAGGAAATACACTTTATACTTCTGGCCAAATAGCCATCAATCCGAAAACTGGTGAATTGGTTACAGCGACCATTGAGGAAGAAACCAAACAAGTTATGGAAAATATGAAAGCCGTTCTCGAAGCTGCCGGAATGACCTTTGAAAACGTGGTAAAAACAACCATATTCATTATGAATATGAATGATTTTGCGAGTATAAACACGGTTTACGGTTCTTATTTCAACGAAAAAACCGCTCCTGCTCGTGAAACGGTTCAAGTGGCTTGTTTGCCAAAAAATTTGAATATCGAGATTTCTATGATTGCTATTCTATAGCGATAGCGTTCAAAAACAATTGTGCCGAAGCTTCATTTGTGGCCAATGGCACGTTGTGAACATCACAAACACGCAACAGCATATTTACATCGGATTCGTGGGCATGACTGGATAAAGGGTCTTTAAAGAACAAAACCATTTTCGTTTTCCCTTCAGCAATACGACCTGCAATTTGCGCATCACCACCTAGAGGACCAGAAAGCATTTTTTTTACTTTGAAACCTGCACTTTCAGCTATGGATCCTGTAGTTCCAGTGGCTATAAGTTCAATACGTTCTTGCTGTAAAATGGTTTTGTTTTTGTTCAAAAATTGAACCATATCATCCTTTTTTCGATCGTGTGCAATAATTGCTATTTCCATTTTTGTTAGGTTTAAATCTTTATAAAAAAAACCTGATTTTTTAGGTCAGGTTTGTGTTGTTTTATTTGTTTATAATGTGATAAGCAATAAGCCCGTCAATAGGTCTCCTTAAAACATTTCCTAATTGCAAACCATATTTATCAAAGGTTATTTGCAATTCATCTTTTAAATAGAAAGCTATTGACCCTACAAAATGTACCGGAACTTCTTTGCAATTATCAAACTGTTTAATATAGTTTTTAACAAAAGATTTCATTCCTTTGAAGATGATTTTTTTACAAAATTCATTTTCTTTATTCTGGATGAGGAACTTTGCAAAAGTGGCCAAATAAGCATTTGGGTTGGGTTCTTTGTATAATTTACTTTTGATAAAATCGGCATCTAAATTATATTCTTTTTCGAATTCGACAGCCAATTCTTTTGGCATTTTGTTGAAATAATATTTACGGATTAATTCTTTTCCAAAAACGTTACCACTACAATCGTCCATAACAATATAACCTAATGATTGTACTTTTTGATGCAAAACTTTTCCATCAAAATAGCTGCAGTTTGAACCTGTTCCAAGAATGCTTACGATGGCTTGTTCCCCTTTTGGAGTTGTTGCATAAACGGCAGCATAAGTATCTTCGTGTACTGAAATAATTGCGTTTGAAAAATATTTTTGAAAAGCTTGAGAAAGCATAATTTTCATTCTATCTGTTCCGCAGCCTGCACCATAAAAGAAAAGGTGTGTGGCTTTGTCTTTATTTTGAAGAATATCGAAACGATCGTTTATACGCTCAATAATTTCGTCTTCGTCAAGTATTTCCGGATTTAAGCCTAGTGTTTGTGTTGTAAACAATACTTTACCTTCTTCGTCTATGGCAATCCAATCAGCTTTGGTGGAGCCACTATCTACTAATAATCTCATTTTTAATTTTGGATTTGGTGAATTACGATTTAGGGATCTCCAAAAATTATAATTCAGAATTTATTAATTGGTTTGGTTTTTTTAGGCTCGATTACTTCACTTAATTTTCATTGGATTTCAGAAAACTTTGTTTGTAATAAAAGCGGGAAATAGATTCAAATAAAAATCCCGTAAGAAATAAGTCTAACGGGATTTTTTGTAAATATATATAAATTATTTTAAACTTGTGATATGTACAGCAAGATCAATTAATTTACTTGAATAACCATATTCATTATCATACCAAGAAATGATTTTGAAGAAAGTTGAATTCAAACCAATTCCAGCATTTTTATCAATGATTGAAGTTCTTGAATCGGAAACGAAATCTTGAGAAACAACTAAATCTTCTGTGTATCCTAAAACACCTTTCATTGTAGTTTCAGAAGCTAATTTTAAGGCAGCCATAATCTCTTCATAAGAAGTTTCTTTTGCCACTTTTACAGTTAAATCTACTACAGATACGTCAGTTGTAGGAACACGCATTGACATACCAGTTAATTTACCATTCAATTCTGGGATAACTTTTCCAACCGCTTTAGCAGCTCCTGTAGATGATGGGATAATGTTGCAAGATGCAGCACGTCCGCCTCTCCAGTCTTTTTTTGAAGGGCCATCAGTTGTCATTTGAGTAGAAGTTGTAGCGTGTACTGTAGTCATTAATGCTTCAACAATTCCAAAATTATCATTGATAACTTTAGCTAATGGAGCTAAACAGTTTGTAGTACAAGATGCATTAGAAACGATTAAATCAGAAGCTTTTGCAGTAGTGTGGTTTACTCCCATTACAAACATTGGAGCATCAGCAGAAGGAGCAGAAATTATTACCTTTTTTGCACCACCTTTGATGTGCTCGTTTGCAGTTTCGACAGTTGTAAAGAAACCTGTACATTCAGCGACTACATCAACATCTACTTCATTCCATTTCAAATCTGCTGGATTTCTTTCCGCAGTAATACGGATATTTTTACCGTTTACATATAATTTTCCTTCTTTCACTTCAACCGTTCCATTGAAACGACCGTGAACTGAATCATATTTTAATAAGTAAGCCAAGTGATCTACATCTAATAAATCGTTGATTGCTACTATTTCTACATTGTCTCTGTTGAAAGATTCTCTAAAAACTATTCTTCCTATTCTCCCAAAACCGTTTATTCCTAATTTTACTTTTGACATTTTTTAATTATTTAATCGTTTAATTATTTACTATTTTTTTTTTTTGAAAACAAAGGTTTTGCAAATGCAAACCTAGCCTTAATTTATATTGACATTATTTCTGAAACTCGCAATAAATCACGGTCAATTTCTGTATGACCTTTTATAGCTTGTTCTAATGGTGTGAGAGACACTTTATCGTTTAACATCCCAACCATATAATTTGATTTTCCTTCTAATAAAGATTCCACGGCTTTTACACCTAATCTACTGGCAAGAACTCTATCATAACAAGATGGTGCACCGCCACGTTGCATGTGTCCCAAAACCGATACACGAATTTCGTATTCTGGCAAATTAGCTTCAACATAATCTTTTAATTCAAATACGTTTTTACCAATTTTATCTCCTTCGGCAATAACAACAATACTGGAAGATTTTCCAGATGCTTTGCTTTTCTTGAGAGACTCCAATAATCTTTCCAATCCTAATTCTTCTTCTGGAATTAGAACTTCTTCTGCTCCACCTCCAATTCCAGCGTTTAAGGCAATATGACCAGCATCCCGTCCCATTACTTCAACAAAAAACAATCTGTTGTGCGAACTTGCTGTATCACGAATTTTATCGATGCACTCTACAACTGTATTTAAGGCCGTATCATAACCTAATGTATGACTGGTTCCGAAAATATCATTATCGATTGTGCCGGGAATTCCCATTACTGGAAAACCGTATTCTTTATTAAAAACTTCAGCACCGGTAAAACTTCCGTCTCCACCAATAACTACTAAGGCATCCACTCCTTCTTTTACAAGATGGTCGTATGCTTTTTTTCGACCTTCAACGGTCATAAACTCCTTTGAACGAGCCGATTTAAGAATTGTTCCACCTTTATTGATAATATTGTGTACACTTCTTGCACCCATCTGTAGGAAGTCACCTTCTATCATTCCTTGATAACCTCTATAAATCCCTACGCATAATATATGATGGTAAGCGCATGTTCGAACTACTGATCTAATGGCTGCATTCATGCCTGGTGAATCTCCACCAGAGGTTAGAACAGCAATCTTTTTTATTGTTTTTGGCATTATTTTAGTATTAAAGTGTAAATTTAATAAACATTCTGCACTTTTGAAGCTGTGTTTTTAATAAATTAGTAAAAGGCTCCAAATTCAAACGTTATCGTTAATAAGTTGATAAAAAAATATAATAAAAATTATATTTAGCTCAATAAATAAAGATTCTTGAGCAAAATGAAATTATTTCGGAAATTGTTGCTGAATTTAATATTCATCGGGAATTCTGCCTTCTTGATTTCCTTTTTGGCCTTTGGAATCCGATTTATTAGGTTTAGAAGTATCCTTATTCTCTGGAGGCAGGTTTGAATCCACGTCAATAATATAATCATCTGATGTGGTTTCTATTTTATTGTTTTTAAATATTTTATTAGCCAATTCTTTGAAGGTATCAAAATCAACCTCGTAAGAAATACCAACCCCTTGAGTATATCCTATTCCTTCTCCAATATAATTGATGTCGTTTTCTCTATTAAAAAAGCGCAAATTCACCGTTCCGTCTTCATTAACTCTATACAAAATCTCAACATCTCCAACTACTGCTGACTGGTTGACTCCTCCAAAAGGAACCCCAACTTTTCCGTTGATGGTAATTTTTTCGTTGATTTTAGACGATACTGAAGCTACAAATCTTCCATCAGCTTCACTACCGACAGTTCTATCAGCAGTAATGATGTCAAGCTCCACATTGAATTTATCGTTTTCAGATTGAAACATTCCGGTTAATAAACTTGTAGCAGATTCAAATAAATTAGATGATAAAGCAGACTGGTTTACACCACTGGAACTCAAAAAACTACCTGTGGACAATAAATACAAGGCTTGGGTTTGTCGTACATCTTTATCGTTTAGCTTGTATTCGATTTCTGATTTTAGCACATTGCTAACCGTTGGAAATTCAAAATTAAAGTCTGGTTCCGGACTCGTCAAATCACCTCGCAGACCAATGACTACATTTACATTCACCTTTTTATTAAAGGAGGAATTCTCTAGCAATACTGCAGGATTTGCAGCTGTTCTATATATGGCTTCCAGATTTAAACGGGCTTTCATTGGATTTCCTTCCCAAGAAATATAACCTCCTTTTTTGACAATAAATTTCTTGTCAATAATTCCACCGTATTTAAAATTATAAGTTCCACTATACGCCTGAAAATCTCCCCACATATTAAATTTACCCAATGTATTTATCTTAAACAAAAGCGTTCCATTTCCTCTTCCTTTCATCCCGTGCCCAGAATTTCTATCTAAAATAACTTCGACTTCTGCGTTTGGCGTTATATCAAGATCAAACTCTAATTCAAGTCCTTTATAATTTCTTGAAGTATCAACAATTCCTTGCTTGATGTTAAACTTTTCTTTGGCAGTCAAAAAATGGATAAAATTATTTTCGCTTATGTTTTCGGCATTGTTGATAGGTATTTTCAAGAAGGAACCAACCTCAGATTTCGCATCAACCTTTATAAATAAACCATCTGTTGGCCCTTTTATGGTTGCTAAACCATTGATAAATGCAATTCCATAATATGCGGCGTCTTCGCTGTCCGGTGTATCTAATACCAACAATCTTTTTGAACTAATGGCTAAATCTAATTTCCAATCCGAAAAATTATTGTGTTCTATACTTCCGTTTAAAGTTCCTTTTGTCTTATATTTTGTATCGGTAAGCACATTATTTCTAAACAAAAACTTTTCATCTACTAAATCAACAATAGTTCTTTCACTTAATGAATAATCCACATTTAGATAAGGAATCGTCAAGCCGGCATTATCTACATAAAGTCGCCCATTGATTTCTGGCTTTTTAAGATTTCCTGCAATACTGGCATTACCAGATGCAAATCCCCGGATGTTGGACAACACCTGACCACCAAGTGAACTCAAAATTCCAAGATTAAATTTGTCCAGTTTTAAATTTAAGTCCAATATGGTTTGCTTGTCCACAATTTCAAAACTTCCGCTGGCATCAAAAGATTCGGTGTTTTCATTTTCGACATTGGCATTTAGAGTGAATTTTTTAAAATTTTCATCGCTGGCAATATCAAAATTCAAATTTCCTAAATCGGCATTGTTGATGTTCAAATGGTCAATTTGTATGGATGCCGTAGGTCGAAAAATTGCATTGTCCTGTTTGTAATTTACAATGGCATTGATGTTTCCTTTAAATTTAAATTTAGGGTTGTCAGGGGTAATTTGATTTAAATTGACATTTTTGATACTCAATTTTAAATCCTTGTAATTAGCCCCTTTGATATCGCCCATAAAAGCGATTTCCTGGTTTTCGTGTGTAAGTATTATGTTGTCAAAATTAAAATTCGTGAATGATTTGTCAAAAATAATTTGATTGTTTGGCGTTTCTTTTTCATTTAAAAACCACAAATAATCCTTGAGCTTGATTTCAGATTTATTTAATCCAACAACATTATTATTGGCTGCGTTTATGGTATGATACAAGTTCAAATTAAAATAATCTTGTCCTTTTGTACCGCCTTTAAACTCGGAACGAAAGAACAAAGTGTCTTTCATAGTCACGTTTATCAAACTAAAATCTCGAATTTTATAATACTTTGTTTTGATGCTATCCAGTTCAATAAAAGCATTGTAAAGTGGGTTTTTATTGTCAATTTTAATTCTAATATTATCGAATGTATTGGCAGAAGCCGTAATTTTTGGTGAGTTAAAATTGAGTTTGAATTCTTGGTTGTCTGAACTGATGTTTCCTTTTACGACAGTATTGGAGCCTATCGAAATTTCTGGATAGAAGATTTCGACAATTTTATTATAAATCGTAAAATTAAATTTCAAAAATTGTCCTCTTTTTACTTTAACTGGTTGGTAATTGGTGTAAAGACTTCCCAAAGAATTCAAGACCAAATCTTTCACTTGATTGAAGTCATATTTCCCCACAATTTCACCTTGAACAATATCCGGAGAATTTACCGTAATTGTTCTTACTCGGTCTTGGTCAAAAGTCGAATTGAGGTTAAAATCATCAAAAATATAGGTTGCTTTTGCGTTTTGATACGTAGTTTTATTAATGAAAACATTTCCTTCAAGATTGTCGATTGAATTCCCGGAAACTTGAACCACCACATCTCCTTGAAACTTGGAAATGGAGTCTTTCATAAATTTTAATTTATTTAAGTCGGCATTTACTACATTAATGTGAAAATCATATTTGCTTACTTTCTTGCTCAAATCGACCAATCCGTCAAAATCCATTATTAAATTAGGATCATTTACAGCAAGCTGTCCTTTATATAAACTGCTATTAAAATTTCCGTTTACAACAACATTACTATACGCGTAATTATTATACTCTATTTTTTGAATGTCTCCTATTATGGCTGTATTCAGATATTTTTCGGAAAACCCTTTGCCATCCACATCGAGATTCAAACTTGCTTTTCCAACGTCTTTTCTGTCCAATAATTTTCCAATATCAAAATTATCTAAAACAACATTTCCCACATAAGCAGCTTTGTCGGCTAAATTCATATTTTCGATAATCAAATCAGATTTTACTTTCCCCAGCTGGGTTGTCATAACAAAATCAGCCACAACTGATGTTGTAGTCACTTGCGTATTTCCAACCAAATCAATATCGCCCAATTTTTTTAAAATAACGGGCAAGCTTTTTCCTAAAACATTTGGTAATATCGATACAAGGTTGTCATAATTAGTAGAAAGTCTGGCAAAATTTCCATCCATATAAAATGCCTGATCTTTATTTGGAAAAAGATTTTTGAAGTTTAACGTGCCTATTATCTGGGACTTTTTAGAATCGACAAACTTTAAATTCGTTATTTTTAAGTTATTCAACGGGCCTTTGATTCTTCCTTTGACATAGAATTTTAAATTTTTACCCAATTCATCATAAAAATAGCGAATTTCATTAGAAGCCAATGAAGCCTTATACAATTTAATATCAAACTCCACTTGGTCAACAAAATGAGAAAAGTCACCTTTATCTATATTATAATTCAAGGCAATGTCCCCTTTTAAATTTGATTCCTTGGTAACCAAATCAAGATTTTCCAGTTTGATATTCTTTTTAGTGTAGCTGAATTTTCCGCTCAAACTCTCGACAAAAATTCCGCGATGGTCTTGAAAAGTCATCTTGTTAATTTTCGTATTTACTTCGGGGCCGTAAACTTTTAAATTACTTACAGAGGCATTGAGCTTAGTAAAATCGACATCTTTTGAACCAACTCTATTTAAATCTATTAAAGTATAATGTCCGTTTGTTATTTTAGCATTGGTGGCTGTCAATAAAAAATGTTTTTTTGAAGGTGGCTTATCATTCTTAAAAGCGTCAACAAATTTATCAAGATTAGAATACTTTTCGTTTTTGTAGGTTTTCATATTAAAATACATTCCATCCAAAGTAATATCACCAAAAATCAAATCACCATCCAATGATTTTGAACTGTCTAAAATATTAGTTTTAATTCTGTTGGCATAAATCAAAGTATCTTTATGGTGGTCGATAATCAATACATTTTTGAGTTTGACTCCACCAAAAACGGAAACTGCAGCTTCTTCAATAGAAATATGAATTCCAAAATCTTGATTGATGCTTTCGACAAAATATCTTGCAATTTTTGTTTGGACAAATGGTAAAGAAAGAGCAATGCCAAGTACCAATAATAGCAGGATAAGTCCAAGAAGGGAACGAAGTACTATTTTTAAAATTTTTTTGATACTCAGTAATGTTTTAAATTTATTCTAGTTTTTTATTTTAACTTGGGAAAGAAAGCCACTTTAATAAAAATTCTTTAATTTTGGCTTCGCTTAAAACGCGTCAAACGATTTGTCAAATATAATCCAAAAATAGTGCCTTTTTATGCAAAATCCCGAGGTTTTTATTCTCGCTATCGAAAGTTCCTGCGATGACACCGCCGCAGCGGTTTTACATAACGACAAAGTACTGTCTAATGTTGTGGCGAATCAATTGATTCATAACCAATATGGCGGCGTGGTTCCTGAACTTGCCTCACGTGCGCATCAGCAAAACATAGTTCCAGTTATTGACGCCGCATTGCGCAAAGCCAACATAAAAAAGGAACAATTATCCGCAATTGCATTTACGCAAGGCCCAGGTTTGATGGGTTCGCTTTTGGTGGGAAGTTCGTTTGCCAAATCATTGTCGTTGGCATTACAAATTCCCCTGATTGCCGTAAACCATATGCAAGCTCATATTTTAGCTCATTTTATTGCTGAAGAAGGATTTGATAAACCAACATTTCCTTTTATAGCCTTGACCATTTCTGGAGGACATACCCAAATCGTGAAAGTGAACGATTTTTTTGATATGAAAATCATTGGCGAAACCACTGATGATGCCGTGGGAGAAGCTTTCGACAAAAGTGCCAAAATACTTGGTCTTCCCTATCCCGGTGGCCCTTTGGTTGATAAATATGCAAAACTCGGAAACCCGAAAGCCTTTGCTTTTACGAAACCAAAAGTTCCCGGATTAGACTTCAGTTTTTCAGGATTAAAAACGGCAATTTTGTATTTTATCCAAAAGAAAAAGTTGGAAAATCCTAATTTTATTGACGAAAATCTTAACGATATTTGCGCTTCGATTCAGCATACGATTATCGAAATTTTGATGGACAAATTAAAATTGGCCGTAAAAGAAACTGGAATCAAGCAAATCGCCATTGGCGGAGGCGTTTCGGCCAATTCAGGAATTCGAAATACCTTGGCGGAAGCCGAACAAAAATATGGATGGAAGGCTTTTATTCCAAAATTTGAATACACCACCGATAATGCTGCAATGATAGGAATTGTAGGTTACCAAAAGTTTTTAACCCAAAATTTCGAAACCTCGGCCGTAGTTTCAAAAGCACGAATTCAATTCTAAACTATGCAATTATTTTATAATCCAAATATCGACGAAACCACTGAAAGCTTTTCTTTTGACAAAGAAGAAAGCAAGCATATCATCAAAGTTTTGCGCAAAAAAGATACTGATATTCTTCACGTCACCAATGGTTTGGGATTATTATTCGAAACCGAAATCACGCTGGCTTCGGACAATAAATGTACGGTCAAAATTATCGCTGTCGAAAAGGCTGAACCTTCAAAATTCAAATTACATTTGGCTATTGCACCCACAAAAATGAATGAACGTTTCGAATGGTTTTTAGAAAAAGCAACCGAAATTGGCATCCACGAAATCACGCCGATTATTTGTGATCGTTCTGAACGAAAAGTCGTTAATAGAGAAAGATTCGAGAAAATTATATTGACCGCAATGAAACAATCGAACGTGTTGTTTCTTCCAAAACTGAATGAAGCAACGACTTTCAAGGAGTTCATCAAACACGAGAATATTGGATTGCAACTGATTGCCCATTGCGAGGAAACAGACAAAAAATCATTGAAATCGGTTTTGAAACCTAATGAAAATGTCACCTTGCTCATTGGTCCGGAAGGCGATTTTTCGGAAAAAGAAATTGCATTGGCACTTGAAAACAAATTTGTTCCGGTATCTTTGGGAACTACCAGATTGAGAACAGAAACTGCTGCAATTGTGGCTTGTCACAGCGTGGTTTTTGTGAATGAAAAATAATGATTCAACAACGTTTACTCAAGGAATAAATATTAGCTCGTCAGTTCGAGTGTTTTATTAAAAAATTCGATAGCTATTTTTAATAAGATGTATCGAGAACATAAATGTTATAGGCTTCTCGATACTATTTTTGAATAGTAAAGCTGTCGCATTTCTACTGAAAATCATTCGAAGTGAAGAATAAATTTTTAAGGAGAAACTTTGAATCGTAGTTGAAGATTTCAGATTAACGTCCCGTTAACCTTCAGGATTAATTTTAGAAGTTTATGAAAAGCATTTATTTAATTTTGTTTTTATTGTGTTTCACTACTTTATTTTCCCAAGAAATTGCTTTGGTAAAATATAGTGGCGGTGGAGATTGGTATGCCAACCCGACTTCTTTGCCTAATTTAATAAAATATTGCAATCAAAATATTAATACCAAAATTAAATCCAAACCCGCTACAGTAGAACCTAGCAGTCCTGATTTATTTTCGTATCCTTTTGTACACATGACAGGACATGGAAACGTGGTTTTCAGCGATGCCGATGTTAGTAATTTAAGAAACTATCTGACTTCGGGAGGTTTTCTGCATATTGACGACAATTTTGGAATGGATCAATACATTAGAAAAGAAATCAATCAACTATTCCCCAATAATGATTTGGTTGAAATCCCTTCCAATCACCAAATCTTTCAAAAACCGTATCTTTTTTCAAGTGGATTACCAAAAATTCACGAGCATGACAGCAAACGGCCGCAGGCTTTTGGAATTTTTATAGACAATCGATTGGTACTTCTTTATACTTTCGAATGTGATTTGGGTGATGGTTGGGAAGATCCTGAAGTACACAATGACCCGATTGGCGTTCGTGAAAAAGCACTTAAAATGGGGGCAAACATTATGAATTATATTTTTAATAATTGATGATTTTTTCTTACTTTTATCGTGTTTAAACAAATTTTATAATTACAAAATCCCTTTTTACTACAACGATATCGTGAATATGCTTTTAATTATTATTTACGATTTTAATAAATTTGTTATATTATTGTCAAGTTATTAACCAAAACCATTATTATTTAACAAATTTATTATTATGAAAAAAATCCTTTTATCTGCATCTGTAATACTGATGCTTTTTGCTTGTCAAAATGAAACAACTGAACCAACAACAAGTGCTATTGCTAAAAGAGGCTGCGCTTCACAGGATGTCTTAGCAGAACAATTGGCAGCAGATCCAACATTGGCCATTCGAATGAACCAAATAGAGGCTTTTACACAAAAAGTGAAATTGTCAAATAAGCGATTAGTAGGTGGAAAAGTTGTAATTCCAGTTATAGTCAATGTTTTATACAAAACTGCAGCCGAAAATATTTCTGATGCCCAAATACAGTCACAAATTGATGTTTTAAACGATGATTTTACTGCTACAAATACTGATTTCAGTTCTATTCCTGCTTTGTTTTCTGCGGTGGCTGCTAATGTTGACATTACTTTTGAATTAGTAAAAATCAACAGAAAAGCAACTACAAAAACATCTTGGGGAACAAGAGATGCAATGAAAAAATCAAAACAAGGCGGTTTAAATCCCACAACACCTGCAACAACTCTTAATCTTTGGGTATGTACAATTGGTGGTGGTATTTTAGGTTATGCCCAATTCCCTGGAGGTTCATTGGCTACTGACGGAGTTGTTTGTGATTCTAAATATGTTGGAGTTACCAGCAACACAGGTTCAGCTTATCCATATAATTTAGGAAGAACTGCTTCTCATGAAGTGGGTCATTGGATGAACTTGCGTCACATTTGGGGAGATACAACTTGCGGAAGTGATTTAGTATCTGACACGCCAACACACAACACGGCTAATTATGGTGTTCCTGTTTATCCTCATTTAAGTACTTGTCCTGGAACTCCTGTAGAAATGACAATGAACTATATGGATTACACTGATGATAGAGGAATGTATATGTTCACTAACGGTCAAAAATTAAGAATGTCTGCCCTATTTGTTTCAGGTGGATCAAGAGCAGGTTTCGGAATATAATTTATTTAATTTTTTAGAATATGGAACTCGCTACTTTTTAGCGAGTTTTTTTTATCTTTGCCCATTAAAAAAAAGAGATGACAACTTCAAAAACAATAGCAAACGGGATTTTAAGAGCAATAGGTTTTTTAGTCTTGATAGCAGTTTCAATGTATTTCTTGTATTTGATTCAGTCTGTTATAATTTATCTTGTTGTGGCTCTAATTCTTACTTTGATAGGGAACCCAATACTTGATTTCTTTACAAAAAGATTGAAATTTAAGCATACATTGGCCACAATTGCAACTCTTTTTATATTTGTTATGATCATAGCCGGTTTTATTATGATGTTTATCCCATTAATTTCATCACAAGGCGAAAATTTGTCCCTTCTAAATACTTCTGAAATTGAAAAAGACATAACCCAATTGACAGAACAGACTTCCGTTTTTTTAGAAAGCCATAATTTTGATTCTAAACAAATACTGAAAGAAGCCAATCTCTCTTCGAAAATAAATTTCAATTTTATACCTGATTTTTTAAACCT
>Ga0105052_10002758_pt1 | contig 21080 bp, 15 predicted proteins | sample FRY03_FD_78094 | JGI IMG/M metagenome (GOLD analysis project Ga0105052, IMG submission 78094) | Freshwater microbial communities from Lake Fryxell liftoff mats and glacier meltwater in Antarctica - FRY-03 | ecosystem: Environmental > Aquatic > Freshwater > Ice > Glacier meltwater ... | reverse complement strand
TTCAAATTGGGAGTCTCTAACCTATTCGGCATCATGCCATTCTTTGATGAAGGAACTGTTGGCGAGCGTTTTGAAAACGCTTTCGACAATAAGAATATTCAAGTTTACGGAGGACCCAGAGTTGGTCGTCTGGCGTACCTATCTATTTTGTTTGAGTGGAACTAATCTTTTACTACCTTTAAACCTTATTTAAAATAAAAAACCATGAAAAAACTATTACTCTCAATCTTAGCCTTTGGGCTGAGTGCTGGGCTTGCTCAGGCTCAAGTACGTTATCTGGACGAGGTCTTCTCGGACGTAACTACTTCTACAAATGTCCAGTTCGGAACGAACTACAATTTTCTTCTAGGATCACCCGCTCCAAACTTCTCCCTACTTACAGATGTTTATAGCCCAACAGGAGATAACGAAACGGGGCGTGCTGCCGTAATTGTGCTTCACACCGGAAACTTTCTTCCAAAGTACTTGAACCAAAGTCCATCTGGAGACAACAAGGATAGTTCTGTTGTAGTTTCTGCTGAACTTTTTGCGAAAAGAGGTTATGTAGCTTTTGCTCCTGCTTATCGTTTGGGTTGGAATGCAACAACTACGGATCCAATAACTGGTTCTGACGTGCGTAAGGGAACACTTCTTACTGCCGTGTATCGCGCCATTAACGACACCAAATCCTTGGTTCGTTTTATCAAAAAATCAGTTGCTGAAGATGGTAATCCTTACGGTATAGACCCAAATAAGATTATCATTTATGGTCATGGATCGGGAGGATACGTCTCTCTAGCCTACGGTTCGCTAGACAGACTAGAAGAACTCCAACTAGAAGCAAGTGGCAAATGGTTGAGCAGCGTGGATGTGCCTACAATGGGATATGTTGCTAACCAACTTTACTTGAATCCAGCAGTTGTTGGTTCTGTTGAAGGTTTTGGCGGAATTTACAACGACACAAACCACTTTGGTTATTCAAATGATGTTGCTGCGTGTATTAACGTAGGCGGTGCTTTAGGAGATTCTGCTTGGATGGAAGTGGGCGAGCCACCGATTATCTCTTTCCATTGCCCTGATGATGGTTTCGCGCCATTTACTCAAGGAATCGTTATTGTACCTACTACTGGAGAAACTGTTGTTGACGTAGTTGGAAGTCGTTGGGCTATTGGTCAGGCGAACGCAATAGGAAATAACGACCCGTTGTACAATGGAAAAGTGTACAACGATCCGTATACCATTGCAGCAGATGCTGCGCTCGCTTCGAGCCACCCGTCTCTTGGTCTCAACCCTGCTGATTACAAAGGTTTATTCCCATTCCTTCGTCCAACAATCCAATTCCCATTCCAAGAATCATCTCCTTGGGATTGGTGGGATGGTCCAACCGTTCTTGCCGCTGCAAGCCCGGTTCTTTCCGCATCTGGTGCTCAAACAATGCTTACCAACGCTGGTCTTGGTAGCCCAACGATGTCTTCTTTTCAAGGAAAAGCATATTTAGATTCTATCCAAGGTTTCTTAGCTCCTAGACTTCGTGAGCTTTTGATGCAAGATGTTAGCGTTAAAGAAACCGATTTCGTAAACAGCAACATGTTTGTTTACCCAAACCCTGCCAACGATTATTTGGTTGTAAAAACAAACCAAGGAATCCGTATCACGGATGTTGAAATCTTTGACATGACAGGCAAGATGGTAAGAACTGAGAACAGCCTTAACAAATTTAGCCACCAAATTAATGGTGTAGATCAAATGTCTCCTGGTCTTTATCTTGTAAAAGTGACAACCGATCAAGGTCTTGTTACGCGCAAAGTATTTATTGACTAATACGTAGAACTCAACATTTTGAGAACCCCGTTCCGATAAATCGGAACGGGGTTTTTTATTTTTTAGCAACATTCACGAATATGAATTCATTCTTCATAAAATGGCTTCCCTATCTGGCAATTCTGTTGATATATGCCGTTGGTGCCAATTTGGACATTATGGAGGTGGATGCTGCTCAATACGCCAGCATCTCGTTAGAAATGTTGAAATCAGGCGAGTACTTACAGATACTTGATCGACAGGAGGATTATTTGGATAAACCTCCACTGCTCTTTTGGCTTTCTGCCATCAGCATGAAACTGTTCGGAATAGGGAGTTGCCAATATAAGCTGCCATCTATCCTGTTTAGTCTGCTTGGCATATTAAGCACATATAAGCTAGGGAAACGTTTGTATTCGGAGGAAATAGGCCGCCACGCTTCGTGGATTATCGGTAGTTCGTTGGCCATGATCATGATCAACAACGACATCAAAACCGATACGATTCTGGTTTCATCCATCGCCTTTTCTATTTGGATGATGGTAAGTTATCTGCAAACAAAAGAATGGAAATTCCTTGTGGGTTCTTCAGTTGCAATTGCTGCCGCCATGCTCACAAAAGGGCCCATTGGACTAATGATGCCAGCCTTGGCCATTGGAGGCCATATGCTACTCAAACGTCAATGGAAATTGCTCTTTGATTGGCGTTGGGTAGTTGTTCTGCTGTTGGTTGGCATCATGCTCATTCCGATGTGTATCGGGCTTTATCGGCAGTATGGAAACGATGGGCTGAAATTCTATTTCTGGACGCAGAGTTTTGGGCGCATAACAGGCGAGAACGAATGGCGTAACGATACATCTCCGCTATTCTTCACCCACGTCTTCCTATGGTCTTTACTTCCATGGACATTTCTGGGAATAGCTGGCATTATCTCAGAATTGAAAAACTTCAGAAAAGGGATTTCTGATAAAAATGCGGAACTATATCTCATCAGCGGAATCGTTCTTGTGTGGATAGCACTGTCCTTCTCCAAATTCAAACTACCGCATTACATATTTGTGGTTTATCCACTTATTGCAATTCTTACTGCGAAATATGTGCATGGCCTGAAACGGTTTGTGGTATGGGGTCGTGTACAACTGGCTTTAGGCTTCATTGTCAGCCTGACAATGGCCTTTCTACTTTGGTATTGTTTTCCGGAGGGCGGATGGTTTATTCCTGTGCTGCTTATTCTACTGGCAGTTTTTAGTGCCGTCTATTTTTTCAATTCCTACCGCGTCAAGCAGATTATGGCGCCTACATTCGTTATGGCTATTGCCATTGGGCTTGGATTGAACTTACATTTCTACCCTCAACTATTGCCCTATCAGGCCAATGCTCAGGTGGGAAAATGGGTGGCAGAAAGCGAACTGTCTGACGGACAATTCTTCGGATTCTCGACAGGCGGAAGGGCGTTGGACTTTTACGCCCAGCGCATTATTCCGTGGAAACAGGATGCCGCCTCCACCATTGAATCCATCAAGCCGGGCACAGTGGTTTATGCCAATGAGGCTCGCTATCAGGAACTTCTCTCCTTCGGGATGAAGCCCAAAAGGGATTCCATTCTACCCAATTTTGAGGTACAGAATCTCAGCATAAAGTTCCTAAATCCAAAAACGAGAGAACAAGTATTGAAAAAGAATTATCTGCTTTTTTACTGAGAAGTAAGTTGCTGATAAGCGATGTATGCCATCAGCCCAGTGCCTACCTCCAAACACTTCTCGTCAACATTAAAAGTTGGAGTGTGTAGACCAGATGTAATTCCCTTGGACTGATTTCCAACACCTAGTCGGTAAAAACAGCCGGGCATGTGCTGCGTATAGAAGCTGAAATCCTCGCCCGTCATACGCATATCGAGGTCAACCACATTTTCTTCTCCGAGATAATCCTTGGCAGCCTTTTGCGCAAAAGCGGTTAAGACTTCATCATTATAGACAAACGGATAGCCAACATCTACTCTGAAATCGCAACTGGCACCCATTGCAGATGCCATTTCTTCGGCCATTTTTTTCATGATGCGATGTGCTTCCTTGCGCCATTCTTCATCCATAGTACGGAATGTTCCCTGAACCTGAACTTCATTGGGAATCACGTTTGTTGCACCATTGGCATGAACGCTTCCAAACGAAAGCACGCATGGAACACCCGGTTTGCATCTTCGGCTGACAAGTTGTTGCAAGGCCACAATAATGTGAGACGTAATGAGAACTGGGTCGATAAGGTAATGCTGTAAGGCCGCGTGGCCGCCTTTGCCTGTCACTGTAAAATAGACCTCATCGGCAGATGCCATATACATTCCCGAACGAAATCCGACCTTTCCTACTTCCAATTCGGGCAAAACATGTTGACCCACAATCGAGCTGGCCTTTGGGTTTTCCAACGCGCCTTCTTTAATCATGAGCGATGCTCCACCCGGCAATCGCTCCTCGCCCGGTTGAAAAATGATCTTCACTGTTCCTTCAAACTCATCGCGTAGGGAATGAAGCGTTTTTGCCACACCCATCACGCACGAAGTATGCACATCATGCCCACATGCATGCATTACGCCCTCATTCTTTGATTTATACGGAACATAATTGGCCTCCAAGATTGGAAGCGCATCCATATCTCCGCGCAGCGCAATTACTTTAGATGATGGATTCTTGCCTTCGATATGTACTACAATTCCTGTTTCAACAAACCCATTTTTGTACGGAATCCCCCACCTATCAAGGGCTGCTGTAACATACTTGCTTGTCTCATATTCCTTGAAAGAAAGTTCTGGATTGGCGTGTAAATGCCTGCGGATGTCTAATATTTCGGCTGCGTTATCGGCAACAAGTTGTTTAATTCTATCCTTCATCATTTACCTATCAACATTTTGAGAGACGCAAGCAGCATTACCCCACCAAACACCTTTTTCACCACTTTCTGGTCGATTGAAATGGATAATTTGCTACCGAAATATGCTCCAATAAAAAAAGTGATACAAAGAATGGCGGCTGCTCCCAGATTGACCTGCCCAGCCTTATAGTAATTATACACTGCTAAAATTCCGATGGGTGGTATCATCATGGCAAGGCTGGTGCCCTGAGACATGTGCTGACCGTAACCTAGAAAAAACACCAAAGCCGGCACGATGAGAATTCCACCACCAACTCCAACAAAGCCACTGAGTGTTCCTGCTGCTACACCAATGAGCAGGAGAATGAGGATGGTTGTGAGGGTCATTTTGGGTGTATTAAGTTCGGTCATACTAAAAATCCATACTCAAAGAAAAGTACCATAGACCATCGTTAATCTTGCGGTTCTCCACTCCCCAAGCGTAGTCTATACGGATAAAATAACCTAGGAATTTGGTTCTTGCACCAAGTCCGAAACCGCCAACAATCGGCTCCCTTCGGTTTTGGACTGTAATGAGTACAGAGCCCTGCTGAATCTCTTCCCGATTGAGTGAATTCTCATCGGAGAAGGGATGCAGTCCGGTCCAAGCTGTTCCAATATCTCCAAACCCTACAATTTGAAAATTGTAAATGAAGTTGGACTTGATGGGACGATTAATGAGATATCGGAAGATGGGCCAGCGCAATTCGCTATTGACGACCGCAAAGCTGTTTCCGTTTCGGATGTTTTGAGGATGGCCTCGCATGTTGGTGGCCAATGCCTGAAAACCATAGTTCTGACTAAAATCAACCGGAATATCGTTGTTGTAGGTAGGAAGTATCCATTGGTCTACTCCGCCTAGGAAATAGGCAATTTTCTGATTACCAAACGAGGTACTTGCGGCCACCCTATTTGCCCATATCAATTCTCGGTGCACTTTGATGTAGTTACGTGCATCAAGACCTACAACAAAAAGATTTTTCGCCTCTTTGTCTACCTCCTGAAAATACTCTGCGAAAATTTTTAGCCGCGTACCCCGGTATAGGTTTAATCCCATCGGTAGCGTGTTGTCAAACACATATTCCAGTTTAAGTCCACCTGTCCACTGCACATCGTCTGGCCGTTCGAGGTTACGGTCGGATGTGCTTTTGTAGATGGTTTGGTCGTTCCGTGCAAGTACGTTTCCGCGAAGAGCAGAAAAATCGCTAAACGGATAGCTCACCTTATAGGTAAGCGTGTAGGTGTAAACCTGTGCTACGGTAGAAAACGAAATTACATCTTCGATGGATTGTCTGTGAAAAACAACCTGCTTATCGAATCTTCGCTTGTAGTTCTGAGCAGAAACGAACACTTCATTGGTGTTGAGGTTTCCAGTGAGACGGAATCCGCCAACCACCTTGTAATCGTCTAAAATATCGGTAATGCCGGTTTTAAAAAAGCCGTTCAGTCCCGGATTGTTGAACGAACCGCCTCCTGTGAAGGTTTGGTAGGTGCTGTTGACAAATGCGTTGTCGAGCTGTGTAACCACGTACTCACTTTTAAAGGCCACATCGTAATTCCGTTGTGGAGGGAGTTGCATCTCGATAGGGACATTTTGAATTGCCTCCAATGCCGCATGTAAACTATCAATACGCGCCATTACCTGCTCCCGCTTCTTATCTCTGCGCGACCTTGGTTCGTCTGAAAGCAAACGGGGAGATTCCTCCACTTTTTCTTCTTCTTCATTATCCGCTTCGCTTCTATCGGTTTCTGCATTAAACTGATAATCGTAAATATCAATCTCGCCCGGATTGCGTGGCTTGGTGTCTTTGGGCTTCTCTTTCGGTTGTTCTTGCACAACCAACGGTTTCTTTTCTTCAACCAGAATAGATGTCCGTTTTTTCTTCTTTTGAGGTGCTTCGGCTGCCTTGTTTTTAAAACCAGAATAACCTACCTCGGTCAATACTTCTGCCTTTTCCGCATCTCTATCCTTCAAAGTCAATCTGTAGTTTCCCTTGGCAAAAATGACCTCCGCAATTTTGCCATTTACCGTATCAACATCATATTCCCTAATACTACGAGGATACTGGCTCAACTGCCGAGAACGGGTAAAATAGGAGTAATGAATACTGGTGTCGATGTACGCGATGCTGCTATCTAGTTCTGCGAGGTAGCGATTGAAAACACCCTGCTCATCGCTGAGATAGGAAAGGCTGTTTCCGTCATATTCCATTGGGGCAAGCTCATCAACGAAAGGCGTATTCGTTACTCTCCGATATGTCTGCTCGTTGGCATCGCGGTCATAGATGAAAATATCGTGGTTCAGATTTCGCGGAAGCAGCTTCATGTCAAACTGCTTAATGGTATCGTTGTTCCTATCTGAACTAAAAATAACCTTTCGCGAACGGTCCATAAACCGTGCATCCACATCGGTGAAAATATCATCCGTCAACTTCTCATACACATTGGAAATGATGTTGTAGATATACACATCCGACTGGCCTAATTGCACAGCTGAGAACACGAATTCGCGTCCATCATCTGAATAATCCATCGAAAGAATCTTCTCAAAATTGAACAGTTCGCGTGTGTCTCGCTTCTTGGTTTCGAGATTGTAAAGAATCAGCTTAATCTTGCCTTTGTGTTCTGTAATAATGGAAACGAGTTTGTTGCTCGGATGCCACGCCACAATAGGGTAACTGTGATCTTGCGTTGTATATGCCCGATAACCTTGGCGGTAAATTGTCTTCTTTTTCTTGGCCTGAATATCGTGCAGCTTAACGCGAATCTTACCCATGTCGTTCCACACATAAACCAATTTTCGTCCATCTGGGCTCAATTTAGGATGTTCGATGGCGCAATAAGGCTGTGCACGTTTTCGGACACGGTTCAGCGGTTTTCCTTCAGGAAGACTTTGCTTTGCATCCTGTTTGTAATACATGGTATCGTAATAGTTAAGACACTCTGCAGCAAGGTTTTTTAAAGAAACTCCGAGTACGAACAGAAATCCGTTGTCGGCATTTCTACTTACGCGGGTCATATAAAGGATATTGCTAATGACAGATGTGCCATAGCTCTCTACCACATATTTCCAGATGGAGTGTCCGCCATACCGCGCATCCTTTCCTGTGAGTTGCCCAAATTTCTCCCAACGCCCACTCAATACGGCATCTTTCACTTCATTATTCACCTCTGTGTTCCACTCGGTAGATAGATAAGAAACGAGCCCTTCAACATACCATTCTGGAAGATTTAGAAGCGTGTTGTTGCGAATTACATCCTTAAAACTTCCGCCATACATCATCTGATCGAGCATGACGCGCGCCAACCCCGCTCTCAACTGCTCTTCGTAGTTCTTGTAATCACCATCAAAATAGAGAATGAGCTTTGAGCCGACTATAGTGGTTATGCCGCCTGTGTTGTACTGCTGATCTGTTACAAGGCCAATATTGCTCTGTTTTTGCTCAGAAAGTTTGTTGTAAATAATTACCTGTATGCGCTTGTCAAGCGTGTAATCGAACGTCTTTTCCAAATCATGAATGGCTCTGTCGCTGGCCCGCATGGTGTATTCGGCAAGTTTTTCGCCTCCTTGGTAGAAATAGACATCAAAACGATCGAAACGATAGAAAAACCAGTCGGTTTTTTCATACTGAACTCGGTTTTTACCGAATTCCATCTGAGAACCGTTGTAGAACTGTGCGAATGTTGAATTGGCAACCAAGACGAGCAGTGCCACGCTTATGGCGGAGAACCAATTGGCAGTTACGCCTATGGAATGTCTGTGGTTATTCCTCATTTTCAAAGGGACGTAAAGATACGTTTTCTAGTTCCTAAGGAACTTGACGTTTAAACAACCTAGATGGCGAAATAGTATGTAAACGGACGGACATTTTACCTTTCGGTGAGAAGCACGCCATAGTGCATTGGGTATCCGATGACAAAACTGATTGCAAAGAAATTCTTCAATCGACTTAGTTATCATTGCATGCAAATGTCAAATTCTGCTTTTTCTGGTCAGTTTGGTGATGGTGAAGCTGTGTTTAATCTGCTACTTCTTGCCAGTAAACTCCATCCAACGGAAGCTGACAAAGCTGAAGTCGTTTCGCTCATTTCGCATATTCGAAATTGGGATTTATTCTCGGAACGATGTGCTGGCACTCACCTTGCGCCTATCCTCCACAAAAATCTGGCGGAGTATCAAGAACAGATTCCTCAAAAAGTCCTTTCCTTTCTAAGCAACTCTTACAATCAAGTGTTGGTGCGCAACATACGATTTTATGAGTCCTTTGGCGCAATGCTCCGTAAGCTGAATGGGGCGGGAATTGATTGCGTTCCGCTGAAGGGGATTTATCTGGCGGACACGCTCTATCACGATTTAGGCCTTCGTCACCTAAGCGATATTGACATCTTAATCCGGTCTAAGGATGTTGATGCCATGATACAAATGATGGAAAACGATGGCTGGTCTGTCAAAAAAGCGGAGCTGCGTTCTGAACTAGAAAACGAAGAGTTTTCTCCTGCCCATCCCTATAAATTCTTTCAGAATGGGGTGACTGTTGAACTGCACACGCATCTCTATAACCGGAATCAAGGCGCGAAAATCAGCGAACAGGAGCTTTGGATACTGACCGAAAAAGCGGATTTCTGCGGAGGTACGATTCATCAATTCTCGCCCGAAATGCTGCTACAGCATCTGTGTCTGCATCTTCACAAACACTTGGTGGGCAGCGAGCTGAAAGTATTGAGCTTTTGTGACATCCGCGAACTGCTAGAGAAATACAAGGACTTGTTCGATTGGAAATATTTCCGAGCGGCATCTCAAAAATATAACTGTTTGAATGAGGTTTCCGAAATCCTATGGCTCTGCGCTAAGTATTGGAGAACAGAAATTCCCAACTCGTTTTTTCTTGATTACGCGTCAAATTTGACTCTTGACACAAGATTTTCGAGCTTTCTCACTGGGGATTCCAACCAGATTTCTCAGAAGACACAACACACGGTTTCCCGTTCAATAGGCCAATTAAACCAACTCGATGGGCTCTTACCCAAGTTTAAGTACATTCTAGGATGTGCCTTTCCGCGACCGGTATTCATGCACAGACATTTTCAGTTGAAGGAAGGAACTTGGTTACTTCCATGGTACCTCCTTCGCGTGTTGATACTATCCCAAAAAATGATTCTTGCTTTGATAAGCAAGTTTCGGAATCAGTTACGCTGAACTCAAAACTTCCTCAAGCGATTCCTTATCCTCAGAAAAAGACGGATGAGAAACTGCGGGAATGGGCGCAATGAGACCATGATCTTGCTGTAGAATTCTTGGCCAAAATCAACTTCATGCTGTTTTCCATTGCGTAAAAAACCAATGACCACTCCCATGTAAGCATCTTCCGAAATTGGAGCGTCTGGCCTCATAATGCTATCGCCCTGCGCCACGTAATTGGATCTTTCTTTGGTCTGAATTATTTCAACAAGCCGATGGGCAATCCATCGGCCATTCTGCTCAAAAACAATTACTTGACCGACTTTCAGTTGGTCGGCAGGAATACGAACCGTGACTGCCACCTCGCCATCACGCAAGTATGGAAACATGCTATTTCCACCCAGTTTGAACTGGACTTGATGACCATCGTTCAGCAGTTTTCGACCTAGTTCCTTGGCCTCACCAGAATCAAGTATTCGATTCTCAGACATCATGGGCTCTAACCGCCTGAACAACCGACTTGTTTGGAACAAATCCGAGCGATTGCACGGAAATTTCATTCACCATTTCCGAAAGGAAATTGAGATGATGTTCTACCATTTTCCGGTCGTATCCGTGTTGAATGCAGTTGGCAGCAATTGAAGAAACAGCCATGGCTCCGCTCAATTTTTCCAATACGTTTTCCGTTTCATGGCGAATGATGTAAGCGGCATTGAACTTGGATGAACGCGGCTTATCAGCATAGAACATCGGAGTATTGTGAATTGTGTAGCCGTCCTTTTCCTTTCGGATAATCAATCGGTCATCATTGAGGACTTCAGCTCCCTCTTCAAACCAAATTCTGGCCATGGTGCTTTTTCCTTTGCCAGAAACGCCTGTGAAAATTCGCCCAAGGCCATTGTCAGAAATGCCTGATGCATGAATCATAATCGCATCGTGGTTTACGGTGAGGTAATACATCAGCAAAGGACCAAGCGGGTATTTAAGCGGCTCAATGGAAGAGTTCTTATCCGTCTTGGATACCATATAAACGTTCCACTCACGAAAAAGACTGTTTGTAGTACAAATCTGCTGCAAGGTTCCAGGAGATTCCGCATCAAAAATGTTGAAAATGTATGTTTCTCCACATTGGGAAACATTCCAAAGTTCGCCTTCAGGCATTTGGGCGCTGTAGAGCAATTTTCCTGTTGAAATCTCTTCATCCGTCAACCGACCGTAGGCACTCACAATCAAATCAGGTTGGATTCCGTCAAGCTCAACCACAAACGGCTCATAGCCTTCGTCCAACTCAATTGGACTTGCGTCTTTTTGGTTAATCTCAATAATGAAATCTGCAATTCGGAGAAACTTCTTTCTCATTTACTCTTTTGCTAGAAAAGCTTCAAGTTCGGTCAGAAAAGAGGTCACGTCAGCCTTGGCCGTTTCCCTGTCAATTTCAAATTCTGAAACGACAGCTTCTACCAATTCTTCAACCGATTCGGTCTCGTCAAGTTTTTCCCAGATAAAAGAACCGACTTCATTGAGTGTAAACATTTCACTCAAATCGGCTACGTTGCTCTGCAGCGGTACTAATACGGTCTCGCTACCAACAACCTTAGCGGCCATTTGAGGTTTTCTTTCCTGTAAGTTTTTCAGATTCATCTATCGTGCTTATGGGCTGCAAACTAAAAAAGAAAAGGATTCGTTTCCGAATCCTTTCGTTGCAAATAATCTGATTCTAAAATCTACTTCCACCACCTCAGTGGGTTCAGTTTTTTGAATGAGCTTTCTGGGTCTCCTCCAAAGCCGAATGACATCATCACCGGGTTTACCTGTGGCTTTGAATAGATTTCATTCGTTTTCATCCTGATTTATTGATTTCAGGCATGGCGTACAGTAAAATTTATTCGACAACTATTCAGAGCCATTCTGGCCGTAAAGGAATTCCACAACAGTTACCTTCGCGGTCATGAACCTTAAGAAATTCACATTCAACCCGTTTCAAGAGAACACCTATGTGCTTTGGGATGAAGAAAAGAACTGCGCCATATTAGACCCAGGTTGTTCTGATGAACACGAACGAAAAGAGCTCGTTGATTTCATTGAATCCGAAGGGTTGAAACCAATAAAACTGCTAAACACGCATTGCCACATTGACCATGTTTTGGGCAATAAATTCTTAGCTGAGAAATACAACTTGGGATTGGAGATACACAAGTTGGATTTACCTGTTCTAAACGCTGTTCCGAACTATGGGAAAAATTTCGGTTTTGACACTGGCGAAATGGTTCAGCCTTCGGTTTTCTTGGAAGAAGGTGAAACAATCTCTGTAGGTTCAATTGAATTAGAGATATTGTTCGTTCCGGGGCATTCTCCGGGCAGTATTTGTTTCTATCATATTCCAACCAAACAAGTTATTTCTGGTGATGCATTATTCTACGGAAGCATTGGAAGAACAGACCTGCCAGGAGGTAATCATGCACAGTTGATTGCGGCAATTAAAAGTGAGTTGCTGACTCTTCCAGAAGATGTTCAAGTACATTCTGGACATGGGCCTTCTACCAATATTGGGTTTGAGAAAAAGAGCAATCCGTTTCTTCAATGAGGTTTTGTTTGGCCGTAGCCTTGTTGCTACTTTCTGTTTTATCATTTGGACAAAAGGCTGAGGATGTTTCAGATACAACCTTGGCTCAAGGCGCCAACTCCCCTTCCTCTTGGGGAGGGGTTGGGGGAGGGGCTTCCATTAAAATTCTTACTTGGAACATTTACATGCGGCCTCATTCCATCACCTTTGATGGGCAGTTTAGACGGGCAAAAGCGATTGGAGAAGTTCTTAAAACTGAAGATTACGACATCATTCTTTTCCAAGAAGCTTTCGGAAAAACGAGTAGAAAGAAACTTCGTAAAGCGTTGGCAGGGGAGTTTCCATTTGAGATTGAACCAGAAAACAGAAAGAAGCTAGTAAATAGTGGGTTATGGATTCTGAGTAAGCATGAAATCATAAATTCTGAATTCATCTTTTTTGATGGCTGCTTGGTAAGCGATTGCAAGGCGGCAAAAGGAGCCGTTTTGTTTGAAGTTGAAATCAATGGTCAGACCTATCAATTTGTGAACACACACGTTCAGGCAGAAGATGGCAAGGAGTTTGCTTTGGTGAGAGCCGAGCAATTCAAAATGATTGATCAACTTCTTCAGAAAAATCAAAAGCCGCAAATTCCGCAATTCATTCTCGGAGATTTGAACACGGCTTTCAGCATGAAGGAAGAATACGATTCTATGTTGACCACGCTAAACTCCACTGATGGCAAAGTTTCGGTGTTGGAAGCAAGTGAATTAAGCGTTGCAGAACCTATTACTTGGGGATGCAAGAACAACGACCTCATCAAGAAAAAATGGAAAGGACAAACCTATCTTCTTGATTACGCCTTAGAACGTAAAACGGATTATCCTTTCAAACTCAGACGTGAACTAAAAACTTACACACAACAATGGTCGAAAAGACGGAAACATCTCTCCGATCATTACGCCATTTCGCTTACCATACTTCCTTAATTTCGAACCGCAATAAAAAAACCATGACTAGATTATTAACAGCACTTCTTACCGTCCTTCTTTTTGCTTCAAATGTTTCCGCTCAGGAAATTGACAAGCACGAAATGTTTCGCAAAATGATGGCAACCATTGATGGCATCAAAACGCTCAGTTTCAAACTCGACAAAACAGAAAGAATCAAGGGAAAAATGATGCCCGGATCGCAGGATGTGAAGCTGAATGTAAGCCCGTTCAAAGTGTATCTGAAAGTTCATGTTCCAAACCAGGGAGCGGAAGTGCTTTACATAGAAGGTCAGAACAAAGGCAACGCGAAAGTGAACCCGAATGCGTTTCCTTACATGACATTGAATTTGGATCCGAATGGTGACATTCTGAGAAAAGACCAGCACCACAGTGTGAAGGAATTGGGATTCAAATACACGGGCGACCTTTTGAACTTCGTATACAATAAGTACAAAAGTAAGATGAATGATTATGTGACTATTAATGGCGATGTAACCTACGATGGTCGCAAATGCCTGAACGTGACACTGATGAACAAGGAATACGCGATTGAGAATTATACTGTGCTTGCAGGAGAAGATATTATGAAAATTGCTCGTAAACTACGATTGGACGAATACGGCCTTCTTGAGTTGAACAACATCAAAGGCTTCGATGATGTGAAGGCTGGTCAGGTCATTAAGGTGCCAAATTCCTTGTGCAAGCAGATTGAGATGTATATTGACAAGGAAACTTATCTCCCATTATATCAAAAACTATTTGATGAGAAGGGGTTGATGGCCACCTACGCGTATTCTAACCTGAAGATCAATCCGAATTTTAAGCCAGAGGAGTTTACGGAGGATTACAGCGAGTATAAGTTTTAAAGCTTGCTTTATTGCTCCGGTAACGGGCATCATTAGTATGCGTATGCGCAAACTCTCTGTGGGTGCGCGATGAATAAATATTGGTACTTTCAGCACCCTGTTCACTTAAAAAAATCCGACCATGAAACTTCGTTTTATTCTGCTGTTTACGGCATTCTCCGTAGGCTTTTCGGCCTGTAACCAATCTGGAGACAAGGACAAGTCTGCCTTTGTTGACCCAATTGATGCTCAGCATTATGTGCTTGAAAATGGACTGAACGTCTATCTCTCGGTCAATAAGGCTCAGCCGCGCGTGCAGACTTTTATTGCCGTAAACACGGGCAGCACAAACGACCCTGCTGATGTAACAGGACTTGCCCATTATTTGGAGCACATGGTTTTCAAGGGAACATCCAAATTCGCAACGCTGGATTGGGAAAAGGAAAAGCCGCTGCTTGAACTTATCTCCGAACTCTACGAACAGCAACGGAACGAGACCGATCCCGCCAAGAAGAAGGCGATTTACGCCAAAATAGATTCGGTATCGGGCGAGGCGGCCAAATTTGCCATTGCCAACGAGTATGACAAGATGATAAACGGGCTCGGGGCTCAAGGAACCAACGCATTCACGTCAGTCGAGCGAACAGCCTACATCAATGATATTCCTTCCACAGAATTGGAGAAATGGATGAAGATAGAGGCCGAGCGTTTCTCAGAGCTGACCCTTCGCTTATTTCATACAGAACTTGAAGCGGTTTATGAGGAGTTTAACCGTGGGCAGGATAGCGATTACAGCAAGGCATACAAGGCACTGAACAAACTCCTGTTTGAGAAACACCAGTACGGAACGCAGACCACCATTGGCGAAGGCGAGCATTTGAAAAACCCTTCCATGGTGAAGATCCACGAGTATTTCGACAAGTATTATGTACCCAACAACATGGTTGTTTCCATTGCTGGAGACATCGACCCAGAGAAAACGCTGGAAATGGTGAAGAAATACTTCGGTGGATGGAAGCGAAAGGATTTGGTGCAGCCAACGCATCCGACAGAAGACCCGATCACCAAACCTCGCGAAGCAACAGTTTATGGACCGATGGAAGAATGGGTGACAATTGGCTACCGTTTGGGCGGTTATCACACGGAAGATGCCATGATGGCCGAGCTTATGTCGACCATGCTCTCTAACGATGTTGCAGGACTTATTGACCTCAACCTGAAGCAGAAACAGACCGTTCTGGATGCCTATTGCTATTCGAGTACCGACCGCGATTATTCGACCATGGTGCTTGGTGGCAATCCCAAAGGTGGGCAGACATTGGATGAAGTGAAAGATCTCCTGATTGGTCAGGTTGATTTGATAAAAAAAGGCGAATTCTCGGATGAATTGATGCCTGCGGTTATCAGAAATCTGAAAGTTCAGGAACTCGAACAGTTTGAGGAAAACTGGCTCCGAGCCTATTTGATGAGTGATGCCTACATCATGGGAACAACTTGGGAAGAGTACATTTCTAAACTTGACCGTATGTCTAAAGTGAGCAAGCAACAACTGGTTGATTGGGCCAACAAGAATTTTGCAAATAACTACGCTGTGGTGTACAAACGCACGGGCGAAGACACCACAACATTCAAGGTGGATAAGCCGCAGATAACTCCTGTTGATATTAACCGCGAGGTGAGATCGCCTTTTTATGATGAGCTGGATAAAATGGAATCAATCCGCTTGAAACCTGAATTTGTTGATTTTAAAACGGCTTTGAAATCAAAGGAACTGATGGCGGATGTGCCGTTCTATTACATTGAGAACACATCCAACGACCTTTTCACTCTTTTCGTGGAGATGGATGATGATCTGAAACTCGACCCAAAAGTGAAACTGGCGGTCAAGTACTTGCAGTATCTCGGCACGGAAAAGTACACGAATGAGCAATTATTGCAGAAACTCTACGGTCTTGGTGTCAGGTTCAATTCAAACGCCAGTTCGTGGAAAGTCTATCTGTATATGAGCGGTCTGGAAGAATCGTTTGATGAGGCGCAACAACTCATGGAAGAACTCATCTTGAACGCGCAGCCTGACGAAAAGGCGCTGCAGAACCTGATTGCTGACGAGTTGCAAGAACGCGAGGACAACAAGAAGAACAAATGGAACATCATGTCGGGCATTCAGGATTTTGCCAAATATGGCCCCGACAACAAGTTCAATAATGAGTTGACGGAAGAAGAATTGCAGGCCATTACCGCACAGGAATTGGTAGACATTATTCACACATTGACCAGTTATAGCCATAATATCCTTTATTATGGGAAGAGTCCGATGGATAAGGTATTTGCCAAACTGAAGGCCAACCACGTGATGCCCGAAACCTTGTTGACCGTTGCCAATCCGCTGAAATACAAGGAACTGGCCACCGATAAGAGTCAGGTCTATTTTGTGGATTACGATATGGTTCAGACCGAACTGAGAATGCTCTCAAAAGGCGAGCTGTACAATCCTCAGCAAGCGGCTTTCCAAAGCATGTTCAACGAGTTTTTTGGCAGCGGACTTTCGTCCATCGTATTTCAGGAGATACGCGAATCAAAGGCATTGGCCTATGCCGCCAATGCGTGGGTAAGCACACCAAGCAAAGCCGATGAATCGCATTATGTTTCGGTTTATGTGGGTACGCAGAACAACAAAATGGGGCAGGCGGTTGATGCCATGTCTGTACTGATGAGTGCAATTCCCGCAGGCACGGGGCCGCAGTTTGAAGAATCAAGAATTTCTGCCCTGAAACAGATTGAGTCAGACAGGCTTATCAAACAGAACATCTACTGGAATTTCCGCAGTTTGCAGGACAAGGGAATTGATTATGACATCCGCAAGAACATTTACGAGAAACTCGGCACCATGACCATGGATGAGATGAAGGACTATTTCAACGCCAACATTGCCAAGCGATCGTACGTTTATTGCGTTATCGGCAAAAAATCTGAAATGGACATGTCTGTGCTTAAAAAGCTGGGCCCTGTGAAAGAATTGACCTTGAAAGAAGTGTTTGGGTATTGATTCTTCAAATTTGTAATACTTGAGACGGCCAACTAGTTGACCGTCTCAAGTATCCGTACTATCTTCGCGGCTCGTTCTTAATTTATTGGCTTATCAAGAAAGACTGAGGGATAAGGCCCTACGAAGTCTTGGCAACCTCCGCCTCAGGCGGAAAGGTGCCAAATCCTATTCTCCGCCTTTGGCGGAGAAAGAGATAAGATGAATGTGAGAACATTTAGAAAGAAACTACAGGGCCTTCAAGTCCGCCTCAGGCGGAGTTGAAGGCCTTTTTTTTTGATTGACGATGAACGATTGACGACATACGATTAACGATTTGATACAGCCTTTGTGTTCTCTGTGTATTCTTAGTGAACTCTGTGGTTAAACACATTTGAAATGAACAATAAAACTGAAATATTAGAGAAAGCCTTAAAGGAACGAATCCTTGTATTGGATGGCGCGATGGGAACCATGATTCAGCAACACACGTTGGCAGAAGAAGACTTCCGTGGTGAGTATTTTAAGGATGCTGAAAAGCCTTTGAAAGGAAACAACGATTTGCTTTCCATCACGCGTCCAGAGATCATCAAAGACATTCACCGTCAATATTTTGAAGCTGGCGCAGACATTGCCGAGACCAACACTTTCAGCGGTACAACCATCGCGCAAGCAGATTATGGCTTGGAAGATGCGGTGTATAAAATCAACTACGAATCAGCCAAAATTGCTCGTGAAGTAGCGGATGAATTCCTGATTACAGAACCGAACAAACCGCGTTTTGTAGCAGGAGCTATGGGGCCAACAAATAGAACGGCTTCGCTTTCTCCAGATGTGAACGATCCAGGTTTTAGAGGTGTAACGTTTGATGAATTACGCATCGCATACCGAGACCAAGCAAAAGCTTTGATTGAAGGTGGCGTGGATATTCTTTTGGTGGAAACCGTATTTGACACCCTGAACGCAAAAGCCGCTCTTTTCGCAATTGACGAATTGTTTGACGAACTCGGTCATCGATTGCCCATTATGGTTTCAGGAACAATTACGGATGCCAGTGGAAGAACCTTATCTGGACAAACTGCCGAGGCTTTCCTTATCTCAGTTTCGCATATTCCGTTGCTGTCCATTGGCTTCAATTGTGCGTTGGGAGCTTCGCAATTGCGGCCTCATTTGCAAGTGTTGGCAGGTAAGTCTCACTTCAACGTGAGCGCACATCCTAATGCTGGTTTACCAAATGAATTCGGAGAATATGACGAATCTCCAAGAATGATGGCCAGTCAGATTGAAGACTTTCTTAAAGAGAACTTGATAAATATCATTGGGGGATGTTGCGGAACGACTCCACCGCATATTAAAGCCATTGCGGAGGTGGCTTCGAAATATAGTCCACGGACGATAGGCCATAGTCCACAGACCACAGACGATGGTCTTGGCGAAAAATAACACTAGAAATAACCTGCCATGGTCTATCGACCATGGACTAATCTAAAGAAATGGCATTCAAATTTGAAAATCTAACTGTCTGGCAAAAGTCCCTTGACTATTCGGCCAGCATACATGAGCTCACTCTCACTTTTCCGAAGGATGAACTATACATTCTTTCGTCACAAATAAAACGTGCATCTGATAGTGTCAATTTAAACATTGCGGAAGGTTCAACAGGGCAATCGGATGCAGAATTCAGCAAATTCTTAGGTTATGCAATTCGTTCTGCCATTGAGGTCGTCTCTTGTCTTTATCTCGGAAGAAAGCGTGGCTTGATTACGGAAGTAGCCTTTCAACGGCTTTATGCTGATGCCGAAGAACTAATTAGAATGACACAGGCACTACGTAATTCCATCAAACCCAAAAAATAACTCCGTCCTACTATGGACAATCGACTATGGACAATCGACTTAATAAACTTCCTCCTTTACAACTCTCAGGCCTTGAGCCACTGACCATATTCCCTGGTTCTAACTTCATCAATGTGGGTGAAAGAACCAATGTCACGGGTTCGAAGATGTTCTTGCGACTTATCAAGGATGATAAATTTGATGAGGCACTTGCCGTTGCCCGCGACCAAGTGGCGGGCGGTGCGCAGGTACTAGACATCAACATGGATGAAGGCATGATTGATGGCAAGGAAGCCATGGTCAAATTTCTCAATCTGGTGATGGCAGAACCTGATATTTCAAAAATCCCCATCATGATTGATAGCTCGAAGTGGGAGATTATTGAAGCAGGATTGAAATGCGTTCAAGGAAAGTGCGTGGTGAATTCCATCAGCTTGAAAGAAGGCGAAGAACAATTCATTGATCACGCTAAGAAAATCAAGCGTTACGGTGCGGCTACGGTAGTTATGGCGTTTGACGAAAACGGTCAGGCCGACAGCTATGAGCGTAGAATTGCAATCTGCCAACGCTCGTATGACGTGTTGGTGAATAAGGTCGGATTTCCACCGCAAGACATCATTTTTGACCCGAATATTTTCCCCGTGGCAACGGGAATGGAAGAGCACAACAATAACGCGCTCGACTTTTTTAATGCCACTAAATGGATTAAGGGAAACCTTCCAGGAGCGAAGGTTTCTGGCGGTGTGAGTAACGTTTCGTTCTCGTTTAGAGGAAACAACCCGGTTCGGGAGGCCATGCACTCGGCTTTCCTTTATCACGCCATTCAGCATGGAATGGATATGGGAATTGTGAACCCAACCATGTTGGAGATTTATGATGAAATTCCTAAGGAGTTGTTGGTGAAGGTGGAAGACGTACTTCTTAACCGAAATGAGAATGCAACAGAAGCACTACTCGAATTCGCTCAAACATTCGTTGGTACAACGAGAGAAAAAGTAGAAGACTTGGCGTGGCGAGATGAGCCCGTTGAATCACGGTTATCACATGCGTTGGTCAGAGGCATTACCGACTACATTGAGGTAGATGTGGAAGAAGCCCGTCTGAAAGCCGAAAAGCCGTTGCATGTAATTGAAGGCCCATTGATGGCGGGAATGAACATCGTTGGCGACCTCTTTGGGGCTGGAAAGATGTTTCTTCCGCAGGTGGTAAAATCAGCAAGGGTGATGAAAAAGGCGGTTGCTTACTTGCTTCCTTATATGGAAGCCCCCCTACCCCCCAAAGGGGGGGATGGCAGCTCCGAGACACCTGGGTACATGACTGCTGACCCGGTTTACTATGAAAAGATTAAGGAGTATGTGAAGAAGCATCGAAGCCAACCAACTCAGGCTGAAGATGCGCTGTGGCAATCGCTTAGGAACAAACAGCTTGGTGGACATAAATTCAGAAGACAACATATCATTGGAAAATACATTACTGATTTTGTTTGTCTTCAGGAAAAATTGGTCATTGAGATTGACGGCTTGATTCATCAACTTCCAGATGTTCAGGAAAATGATGTGGCAAGAGAGAACTGGCTCAAAGAACAAGGTTTTAGCGTTATTCGATTTACAAATGATGAGGTGTTGGTAGCTATTGATGATGTTAGATATAAGATTCAACGTAAAATAAAGGAAGCCAACTCCTCCCCTTCGGGGAGGTCGGGAGGGGCTGGTCGTGTTTTACTTGCCACCGTCAAGGGTGACGTTCACGACATCGGCAAAAACATCGTTGGCGTTGTGCTTGCCTGCAACAACTACGAAGTGATTGATCTCGGAGTGATGGTTCCTGCGGAGAAAATTCTTCGCGAAGCCAAAGCACTTAATGTGGATGTGATTGGATTGAGCGGTCTCATCACCCCATCGTTGGATGAGATGGTTCATCTTGCCAAAGAGATGGAACATGATGGTTTCGATATTCCGTTGCTTATTGGTGGAGCAACTACTTCT
>Ga0105052_10002753_pt1 | contig 21105 bp, 21 predicted proteins | sample FRY03_FD_78094 | JGI IMG/M metagenome (GOLD analysis project Ga0105052, IMG submission 78094) | Freshwater microbial communities from Lake Fryxell liftoff mats and glacier meltwater in Antarctica - FRY-03 | ecosystem: Environmental > Aquatic > Freshwater > Ice > Glacier meltwater ... | reverse complement strand
GAAACCTCTGCCCCTTTTGCTTGCCAGCACATTGCAATCACGCTATGACCCGCCAATCTTAAGGGGGATTCTGTTGCGCGCCGCATTCTGGTGGGCTTTTGGATTCCCGATCTTCCCTCCCAAGACCGGCGGAGACAACCGCAAGGCCCGTGAAAATACGACGAAAAGGAAACTGATTTTAATGGCTACTATGAACACTATGGAAGAATTCGAAGCGCTTTTGGCAGAAAGCCTCGAAATTGACACCCCGCAAGAAGGGTCTGTTGTCAAAGGTCGGGTTATCGCGATTGAAGCGGGCCAGGCCATCATCGACGTCGGCTACAAGATGGAAGGCCGCGTTGATCTGAAAGAATTTGCTGAAATCGGCGGCACCGCTGAAATTCAGGTCGGCGACGAAGTTGAAGTGTTCCTGGACCGCGTGGAAAACTCCCGCGGCGAAGCACAGATTTCGCGCGACAAAGCCAAGCGCGAAGAAGCTTGGGACCGGTTGGAGCGTGCTTACGCAGACGAAACCCGCGTTGATGGTGCCATTTTTGGCCGCGTCAAAGGTGGCTTTACCGTGGATCTGGGCGGCGCTGTTGCGTTCCTTCCGGGCTCTCAGGTCGATGTGCGCCCCGTGCGCGATGCTGGCCCCTTGATGGGCATGAAGCAGCCGTTCCAGATTTTGAAAATGGACCGTCGCCGTGGCAACATCGTTGTGTCGCGCCGCGCCATCCTTGAAGAATCCCGTGCCGAGCAGCGCGCCGAAGTCATCGGCAACCTGACCGAAGGCCAGACCGTTGACGGCGTGGTCAAGAACATCACCGAATACGGTGCGTTCGTGGATCTGGGCGGCGTTGATGGCTTGCTGCACGTCACCGACATGGCATGGCGCCGCGTCAACCACCCGTCCGAGATTCTGGCGATTGGCGAAACCGTCAAGGTTCAGGTCATCAAGATCAACAAAGAGACCCACCGCATCAGCCTTGGCATGAAGCAGTTGCAGTCCGATCCATGGGATGCGGTTGAAACGCAGTACGCCCTTGGCACCGTGCATAAGGGCCGTGTCACCAACATCACCGATTATGGCGCATTTGTTGAGCTGGAAGCCGGTGTTGAAGGTCTGGTTCACGTCTCGGAAATGTCCTGGACCAAGAAAAACGTACATCCCGGCAAGATCGTTTCCACAAGCCAGGAAGTCGATGTCATGGTTCTGGAAATCGACAGCGCCAAGCGCCGCGTTTCCCTTGGCCTGAAGCAAACCCAGCGCAACCCGTGGGAAGTGTTTGCTGAAACCCATCCCGTTGGCAGCAACATTGAAGGCGAAGTCAAGAACATCACCGAATTCGGTCTGTTCGTCGGACTTGATAACGACATCGACGGTATGGTTCACCTTTCCGACCTGTCGTGGGATCAGCGCGGCGAAGACGCGATTGCCAACTACCGCAAGGGCGACACGGTGCAAGCCGCTGTCACCGAAGTGGATGTTGAAAAAGAGCGTATCAGCCTGTCGGTCAAAGCCCTTGGCGAAGACACCTTCACCGACGCGGTTGACGGCGTGAAGCGCGGCTCCATCATCACGGTCGAAGTGACCGCGATTGAAGAAGGCGGCGTTGAGGTGGATTACAACGGTATGAAATCCTTCATCCGCCGGTCCGACCTGTCGCGCGACCGGTCCGACCAGCGCCCAGAGCGTTTTGGCGTGGGCGACAAGATCGACGTGCGCGTGACAAACATCGATGCAAAGACCCGCCGCATGGGTCTGTCGATCAAAGCACGCGAGATCGCGGAGGAGAAAGAAGCCGTGGAACAGTATGGTTCGTCCGATTCGGGCGCGTCCTTGGGCGATATCCTTGGCGCGGCGCTGAAAGGCGACAAAAACTGATCTTGGGATGATATAGCCTTCGATTCACCCTTTTAAGGCCCCGCTTCATGGCGGGGCCTTTGCTTTATCTATGCGATTGCACGGGCTTGCTTGGTTTTCCTGTTTGTCAGGGCCGTATTTTTCCTTATAGTCAGATTATAAAATCAATCGGCGGCGCAAAGATCGTCGATGACTTCAGGGGGATAACGGATGATCCGTTCGGAATTGATCCAAAAGATCGCGGATGAAAATCCGCATCTGACACAGCGCCATGTCGAACGTATCGTCAACACGGTGTTTGAGGAGATTATCGACGCGCTGTCACGCGGCGATAGGGTGGAACTGCGCGGATTTGGCGCGTTTTCTGTCAAGGCGCGTGATGCCAGAACGGGACGCAACCCGCGCACCGGGGAATCGGTTCAGGTAGAGGACAAGAAAGTCCCCTTCTTCAAGACCGGCAAGCTGCTGCGCGACCGATTGAACGGAAGGTAAAGGCCTGCAATGATCCGTTACACGCGTTATCTTGTCCTCGCCGCTTTGGCGATACTGCTACTCGTTGTGGCCTTGGCCAACCGGGGGTCTGTGACGCTGAATGCCTTGCCAGCAGATATGGCCGCCTTTGCCAATCTAAATTACGCGCTCTCCTTACCGCTTTATCTGGTGATTTTCGGCAGCATTGTGGTCGGGCTGATGATCGGCTTTGTCTGGGAATGGTTCCGCGAACACAAGCACCGCTCCTCGGCCAAGGCACGCGCCCGCGAAATCACCCGGCTGGAGCGGGAGATTGAAGCCCTGCGCCGTGAGGATCCTGCCCAGAAAGATGATGTGCTGGCCTTGCTGGACCGTCCCGCCAAGGTGGGCTGACCCATGGGAGATGTGCGTGTGAAAATCTGCGGGCTGCGCAGCCCCGCCGATATGGCGGCTCTGGTGGCCGCAGGAGCCGCCTATGCGGGCTTTGTGTTTTTCCCCAAATCCCCGCGCAATGTGTCTATCGATCAAGCCCGCTTGCTGGCGCTTGCAGCCCCTCCAGGCCTTGCCAAGGTGGCACTGACGGTGGACGCCGATGACGTCATGCTGGACCGGATAACCGAAGCTGTTCCCTTGGATATGCTGCAACTTCACGGGCACGAATCCCCCGCACGCGTGGCCCATGTCCGCGCGCGTTATGGCCTGCCGGTGATGAAGGCAATTGGCGTGACGGATGAAAGCGATCTTGCCTGCTTGACAGATTATTCCCTCGCCTGCGACCAGATCCTGATTGATGCCAAGCCCCCCATGGGGGCTGACCTGCCCGGCGGCAATGGCCTTTCCTTTGATTGGCGCTTGCTGGTGGGCCGCAAATGGCTGCGCCCCTGGATGCTGGCGGGTGGCCTTACCCCCGAGAATGTGGCCGATGCGATCCGGCTTACCGGCGCGCGGCAGGTCGATGTCTCCTCTGGCGTCGAGGGCTCACCAGGCGTCAAGGACGCCGCAAAAATCACTGCGTTCATCGGGGCCACAACATGATCCGCTGGCGGGAGGCCCTGCGCGCTGATGTGCCCGCCGTGGTGGCGCTGCTGTGTGAAGATGCGCTGGGGGCCAGCCGCGAAAGCGATGACATCCAGCCCTATCTTGCGGCCTTTGATGCCATGACCTATGAATACGGCAATGCGCTGATTGTGGGCGAGGCCGATTGCCGCATCGTCGCCACCTATCAACTCACCTTCATCACCGGCCTCTCGCTCCGCGCCAGCCGCCGCGCGCAGGTGGAAGCGGTGCGGGTCGCGGCCAAACTGCGCTCCGAAGGGGTGGGATCTGCCCTGATGCGCGACGCCGAAATGCGCGCGACCCATGCGGGCTGCAGCCTGATCCAACTGACCAGCGACAAAACCCGCGACGATGCCCACCGCTTCTACGAACGCGCAGGCTATACCCCGTCCCACACCGGCTTCAAAAAACGACTGGAGTGATTCGCTAAAATTTATTTAAAATTGCGCGCTTCCCTTGCCTTTCATCTTGGTCCAAATACCTAGAGGTCATCCGATATCCGCAAGCCAAAGCTTGTGGTTTTCAACGGAGCTCACCTGCGCTAGACCATCCCTTAAAATGCAAGGAACACCCGCATGGCACGCATCATCGGTTTGGCTTTCCGGCTTGTCAGCCTGCTAGTCGCGGGCAGTCTCGGCGGGCTTGCAGGTTTTGCGATCGGCGGGCCTTTGGGGGCAGTCTTGCTGTTTGCCCTTGCAGGGTTTATCGGCTTTTTCGCCGCTCCACTGGTCTGGCGGCACGGATCAAAATCAAAAGAGGGGCAGTGACATGGCCGAAGATGGATTGAACAGCTACATGACCGGCCCGGACGAACAGGGCCGCTTTGGCATTTTCGGCGGGCGTTTTGTCTCTGAAACCCTGATGCCGCTGATACTGGAGCTGGAGGCGCGGTACGAGTTTGCCAAGACCGACCCTACCTTTTGGGCCGAAATGAACGATCTGTGGAAAAACTATGTGGGCCGCCCCAGCCCGCTGTATTACGCCGAACGCCTGACCCAGCATCTCGGCGGGGCCAAGATTTATATGAAGCGGGATGAGCTGAACCATACTGGCGCGCACAAGATCAACAATGTCTTGGGCCAGATCATTCTGGCCCGTCGCATGGGCAAAACCCGGATCATCGCAGAAACCGGGGCGGGGCAGCACGGGGTTGCCACCGCCACGGTTTGTGCCAAATTCGGGCTGCAATGTGTGGTCTACATGGGCGCGCATGATGTCGAACGTCAGGCCCCAAATGTGTTCCGCATGCGTTTGTTGGGTGCGGAAGTCATCCCCGTCACCTCGGGCCGGGGCACGTTGAAAGATGCGATGAATGACGCTCTGCGCGATTGGGTTACCAATGTGCGTGACACGTTTTATTGCATCGGCACGGTTGCTGGCCCTGCCCCCTATCCGGCCATGGTTCGCGATTTTCAATCCATCATCGGCAAGGAAACCCGCTGGCAGCTGGAGGAACACGAAGGCGCGGGGCGTTTGCCCGACACGCTGATTGCGGCCATTGGGGGCGGTTCCAACGCGATGGGCCTTTTCTACCCCTTCCTCGATGATCCAACCGTGAATATCATCGGGGTGGAAGCGGGCGGCAAAGGTGTGGACGACCGGATGGAGCATTGTGCCTCCCTCACCGGTGGTCGTCCCGGGGTTCTGCATGGCAACCGCACCTATTTGCTGCAAGATGCGGATGGCCAGATTCTTGAGGGGTTCTCCATTAGTGCAGGGCTTGATTACCCCGGTATCGGCCCGGAACACGCTTGGTTGCACGACACGGGCCGCGCCAAATATGTCTCAATCACGGATATGGAAGCGCTGGAGGCGTTCAAGCTGTCTTGCGCGCTGGAAGGCATCATCCCGGCGCTAGAGCCGTCTCACGCGCTGGCCCATGTGATGAAAATCGCGCCCGATTTGCCCGCCGACCATATCATCGTGATGAACATGTGCGGACGCGGCGACAAGGACATCTTCACCGTGGCAAAGCATCTCGGCTTTGACATGAAGATCTGACCGATTGCATCCACTTTCCGATTAAGGCCCTGCCGCGAGGCAGGGCCTTTCTCATTGGAGCATAAACTTTGGTTTAGGCGCATTGGCCATTTGGTTAAGGGGTCTTTTCTAAACCTTTGGACAATGGTTTCATCCTGTCCAAGCGGCTTTTCTTTCAGTGGTGGAGTGCAATCAAGCACCCGGTCCAACGAGAGGATATCAGAATGAATACGAAAATTTTGGCAGGGGCTGCGGTCATGGGGCTGGCTTTGGCGCAGGGCGCTGCGGCGCAAACCGTGTCCACCGCAGATCAAATCATCGCCGACTTGCAGGCGCAGGGCTATACGCGGATCGAAATTGACGAAGGCACTGCCCGCATCGAGGTCGAGGCCATCAGCGGAATGACCGAGTTTGAGGCCCGTTATGATGCGACGACCGGTTCTGTGATCTGGGAGCGTATAAGCCGGGTCGATTCAGATGATGATACAACACCGGGCGTCTTCCGCGAGCGTGATGACAGCTTGGACCGTGTCGACCTGGAGGCTGATCGTGGCGATGACGATGACGATGACGATGACGGCGACAGGAATGATGACGATGATGACGATGACGATGATGATGATGATAGCGATGACGACAACGATGACGACAGCGATGACGACAACAATGACGATAACGATGACGACTGATCCCGTTTGACAACGGCTCCGCCGCGCAACCGCTTGTCGGGGCGTGGCGGAGCGCTTAGAATAGGGGAGCAAGGAGTGCCATGATTAAATCGCAATTCACACAAAGATCAATCGGACGCCGTGTCGCAATCGCGCTTGGCCTTGCCGTGATTTGCCTGCCCTTGCCCGTCTTTGCGCAGGATTTCGCACAAAGCATCGCGCAGCAGTTGCGCGATCAGGGCTATGGCAATGTCAGCATCAAAAACACATGGTTAGGCCGCACGCGGATTTCGGCCACAGGGGCAACGGGAAAGCGCGAAATTATCGTGAACCCAACTACGGGCGAAATTTTACGCGATATCTGGCGAGGTGGACAGGATGACGAGCGCAGGATCATCGACGACGATGGTAGAAAGGGATACGCCCGCAACGACGATGATGATGATGATGATGACGGCGATGACGACGACGGTGGCGATGACGGCGACGATGGTGGTGGCGACGACAGTGGCGATGACCGCGACGATGGTGAAGATGACTAGCGACACAAGGGCGAGAAGTTGAGACGCCGTACCGCGATCTTGGCAATTTTTGCGGTGCAGGCGGTTTGCGCCTTCTTCTTTGTATTCGATATCCTCTCGTCCGTCTTTGGTCTGCGATCAACCCCGATTGCCTGGGAGATGCGAGAGCTTATTGAAATTGGCGCGGCTATCGGTCTGATTTTGGGCTTTGTCTTGGGCGGAATTGCTTTGCGTCGCAGCTTTCTTGATCGCTTTGTTGCCGAAGAACGACTGCGCCGCGCGTCGTCTGCCTTTAACGATATGCTTGAGGAACGTTTTGATGATTGGGCGCTTACGCCCGCAGAAAGGGACGTCGCGCTGTTTGCGATAAAGGGGATGAGCACCGCCGAAATCGCCATCCTGCGCGCGACCAGCGAAGGCACTGTCAAGGCGCAGACCAATGCGATTTACCGCAAAGCTGGCGTTACAGGCCGACCTCAGCTTTTGAGCCTGTTTATCGAAGACCTGATGCGTGACGATCTGGCCCTGCGCCAGCAAACCGCGCCAAGCTCTGCGGCACAAGGAACGCGTTGGCCTTCTGACCCCGCACGCCCTGATGGTAATTTGCCAAGTTGAGGCGCAAATCAACCTTGGCAAAAATATCCGAAACGCTTGGCTATTTCAGCGCGTGATGCTGCAACACATTGAGTGGGACGATGTCAAGCGTGCGGATATGTGTAGCCACCAGATAAACCTTCGGGGCGGCCCCTTCCTCATGCGCTTGCAAAAAGCGGCCCGCTCACAGGCACCAACTGTCGCCCGGTTTCAGCCCGACAAAGCCATATTCCGGGCGGGAGGTGGACAGGTCATTGCCAAGATATTTCGACAGGGCCAGAAATTCTGCCGTCATCACAGCGCAGACAGTGTGCCGCCCTTGGTCCATCGGGCCGGTATCGCAGCAGCCATTGCGGAAAAACCCTGTCAGGGGCGTTGTGGAACAGCTTTCCAACACGCCACCAAGCACGTTGAGAGAGGGGTCTTGTATCATGCCTTTGCCTTTCGCCGTAAAATCGCCCGGTCATCCGAACCCAGCGCCCCAAACCCTTGACCCGCCAAAGGGTCACTCCCGTGCCGTAGCGTTGTTGGCCTGTGGGCTCGTTTATCCAGATATAGGGCGCATGACGACTGTGTGCCAGATATTCCGGCATTCCGTCATTCCGGCCTTGGCGCTAGGCGTCTGTGCGGGCGCAGCAAACCCTGTTGTGGTCACAAAAAGCGGTCTGCAAGCCTTTGCAGGGCGCTGCGGGTATCAGGTGTTTGTGGGGGCTGGGGCTCCGTCGGGGCATCCGGTACGCGCGCCTCCTTTGGTGGTGGCGCATCTGCGGGCCGCGCCTGCCCGGAGGAGACTCGGGGCGGAGACACGCGCAGCGCCACGGCGTTGGAAAACCGCGCGCCGTCCCCTGCCGCGAGGGCCGCGGCCCCATCCGAGAGGCCGCGCAAAAGATCGTCTAGCCAATCCGCATCGGCCTTTGCAAAATCATGCAGCACATAATGCGCCACCGCATCCTTATGGCCGGGATGGCCGATGCCAAGGCGCACGCGGCCATAGTCCGCCCCAAGATGGGCGTGGATGGACCGCAAGCCATTGTGCCCCGCATGCCCGCCGCCCTGTTTCAGCCGCATCTTGCCGGGGGCAAGGTCCAATTCATCGTGAAACACGGTGACATCCGCCAGCGTCAGCTTGTGAAAGGCCAAAGCGGCTTGCACCGCCTCACCCGACAGGTTCATGAAGGTTTCGGGTTTCAGCAGCAGCAGCTTTTCATCCCCCAGCCGTCCTTCGGCAAGCAAGCCCTTGAAGGCCTTGCGCCACGGACCAAAGCCGTGATCCGCTGCAATCCGGTCCAGCGCCATAAAGCCGATGTTGTGCCGGTTGCCCGCATATTTCGCGCCGGGATTGCCCAAGCCCACAAATAGTTTCATCGCACAGCCCTTATTGTTCGCTCCAAACCATAGCAGGCCCGCGCCCCCACCAAAACGCAAAACGCGGCAGGTTACCCCGCCGCGCTTGCAACCCAACCAAACGGAAAGTTTTACTCAGCCGATTCTTCTTCCAAGCCGTCATCATCACCGGCATCATCGCTGCCGCTGGACCGCAGGCTTGACGGTGCCGAGATGTTGGCGATCACGAAGTTCCGGTCAACGGTTGGCTTGGCGCCTTCGGGCAGCGTGATATCATTGATGTGGATCACATCGCCGATGTTCTTACCGCTCAGGTCCACCGTGATATGGTCCGGGATGTCGCCTGCGGTGACTTCCAGTTCCACTTCATTGCGCACAACAACCAACGTACCGCCTTTTTTCAGGCCGGGGGCCTTTTCATGGTTGATGAAATCAACATGGATGAAAAGCCTGATCAGGCTGGTGCGGCGCAGGCGCATCAGGTCAAGGTGCAAAGGCGTATCGCGGACAACATCGCGCTGCACATGACGGCAGATAACGCGCACATCTTCCTGCCCTTCAACCTTGAGGTTGAACAGGGTGGACAGGAAGCGACCCGCCTTCAGGTGCTTCAGCAGGTAATTATACTTCAGGTTCAGCGGTTGCGGGTCAATGCCACCACCGTAAACGATACCGGGTACCAACTGCTCACGACGAGCTTGGCGGGCGGCCCCCTTGCCTGTCCCCACGCGTACCTCGGCTACAAGATCCGGGATCTCTTTTGCCATTGTGTTTCTCCATATGTTAAGCCCGCCGCCCTCCAAGGGTGTGCGACGCGACAGGCGCGACATAGCGGGGAATCGGGCAGGGGGAAAGCTGAAAATTGCAATAACAGGCGGTTTGTGGGGCCTTGCCTGCGCGCAACCTTCGTTCTAGGCGTTTGGGCTGCACGAGAGGACACCCCCGATGCCCGCAAACAGCCTTGCCCTTGCCCGTGTGCCACTGGCCGCCTTTACCGCAATGGGGATGATGTGGGGCACGTTTGCAGCGGTCTTGCCGGACCTGAAAGCGATGCTGGGGGTGGATGAGGCGCAATTGGGCCTTTTGCTGTTCCTGACCCCGGTATCTGCGGTGCTGGCGATGTTGGCGGCCCCTGCCATTGGCGCGGCGCTGGGGCGGTTTGCCTTGCCGCTGGCCGCCGTGCTGATGGCGGCAAGTTTTGCGTTGCCGGGGCAAACTGCATCGCTCCTTTTGTTCCCGGCGGCGATGATGGCCTGCGGGGCGGCCACGGGGCTGACAGATGTGCTGATGAATGCACGCGTGGCGGCGTTGGAAAACACCCATGCACGGCCTTTGATGAACCTGTGCCATGCGTTTTATTCGCTTGGCTATGCGGCGGCGGCGCTGACCACGGGCGCGCTGCGCGATGGCGGGGCAGGGCCAGGGCTGGTGATGGGCAGTCTTGCGGGCGCGGGGCTGGTGGTGGCGCTGTTCACATGGGACGTTGCGGGCCGGATTGAAGGGCTTGCCCGCCCAAAGGACAAAGCTGCGGCGGCGCTTGGCACTTTGCCCCTGATCGGCGGGGCGATTGTGCTGGTAGCCTTCATGACCGAGAACGCCGCCGAAAGCTGGTCGGCGCTGCATATCGAAAAGACCCTTGGCGGCAGTCCGGCGCAAGGCGCGCTTGGCCCGGCCACGATTGCGCTGACCATGGCTGCCGCACGCTTGGGCGGGCAGGTGATCATCCAACGTGTGGCCCCCCTGACCTTGCTGCGCTGGGGGGCGGTGGTGGCCAGCATCGGCGCGTTGATTGCCGCAATGGCCACCAGCCCCGCGATGGCCTATGCAGGTTTCATCATCATGGGCATCGGGGCTTCGGTGATTGCCCCCACCGCCTTTTCGCTGGTCGGCAGCCGCGCGCGCCCCGAGGCCCGGGCCCGTGCAGTGGCCCGCGCCACTCTGCTGGGCTATTTCGGCTATTTCTTCGGCCCGCCTGTGCTCGGCCTTATCGCAGGCAGCTTTGGCTTGCGCGCGGCGTTTGTGGCGACTGCCCTAGGGATTGCCTTGGTGCTGGTGCTGGCCCCGATGATGATGCGGGCCTCCAGATAACGGCTCCCCATCTTCTCTGCGCAAATATCCATACCGGGTCCGGGGTCAGGGCACCCCTCTGGATCACTCCACCCAGTCGCCTTCAAAGCCTTTCGGGATCAACAGATTGTGGCGCCCAAGCGCGCCCACATCCCGCTCTCCGCACAGCCCCATGGTGGTGATCAACTCCTTATGAATCACCTCCAGCGATTTCGTCACCCCCGCTTCGCCCATCGCCCCCAAGCCGTTCACAAAGGCCCGCCCGATATAGGTGCCTTTCGCGCCCAAAGACAAAGCCTTCAGCACGTCCTGGCCCGATCGGATACCACCGTCCATATGCACCTCAATCTTGTCGCCTACCGCTTCCACGATGCTGGAAAGTGCGCGGATCGACGACAAAGCCCCGTCCAATTGCCGTCCGCCGTGGTTCGACACCACAATCGCATCCGCGCCCACCGATAGCGCATTGCGTGCATCCTCGGCGTCCATCACGCCTTTCAGAATAACCTTGCCGCCCCACATCTCCTTGAACTTGGCGATGCGCTTCCAATCCAGGGACTCGTCAAACGCCTCCGCCGTCCAGGATGACAGGCTGGACGGGTCCGATACCCCTTTTGCATGGCCCACGATATTGCCGAAAAACCGCCGCTTGGTTTGCAGCATGCCAAGGCCCCATTGGACTTTGGTCATCATATTGGCAATGGATTGCGGCGTCAGCTTCGGCGGCGCGGACAGGCCATTTTTCAAATCCTTGTGCCGCTGCCCCATGATCTGCAAATCCACTGTGATCACGATGGCCGAACACTGCGCCGCCCGCGCGCGTTCAAACAGACGGTTCATGAAATCATCATCCTTCAGGGTGTAGACCTGAAACCAGAACGGCTTGGTGGTATGGGCGGCCACATCCTCGATCGAACAGATGCTCATCGTGGACAAGGTGAAAGGCACGCCAAACTTTTCCGCAGCCTTTGCCGCTAGAATTTCGCCATCTGCATGCTGCATCCCCATCAGCCCCACCGGGGCCAGCGCCACGGGCATCGCCACCGCCTCACCGATCATCTGGCTTTGGGTCGTGCGCCCGGACATATCCACCGCCACTTTCTGGCGCAGCCGCAGCTTGGAAAAATCTGACGTATTCTCGCGGAAGGTCTGTTCGGTATAGCTGCCGCTTTCCGCGTAATCGTAAAACATCTTCGGCGTGCGGCGCTTGTGTAGGCGCTTCAGGTCATCGATGCAGGTGATCACGGGCATGGCGAACGTCCTTTTCTACTGGTAAGCTTTCCTTACCAATTTCGACCAGCTTTCGCAACTGCAAGTGGCCCGCCCACTTGCCTGTCGAAGTCGCGCGCAATCCATGTAAGGAACGCGCTCGCCATGCAGCTTATGAGGGTTTGTTTCAACCAAGCTTCGTCGGTGATACCCGCTTAACCGCCGCCAGATCGCTCTTGCCCGGACTGTGCGGGAGTAAATCGGCGTCAAGCAGCCTTCTTTTGCGGACGGCCTGCCACATAGGTTTGCACAATCGCACGGTCATCGCCCATCATCTGCAAAGCAAACAACTCCTCTGCCAAGGTTTCGGCGCGGGCCATGCGCAGGGCCATAGCAGGGGTGGCACGGGGGTTGAGCACAACCACATCCGCCTCCGATCCTGCGTCCAGCGTGCCGATTTTATCAACCAGCCCCAAAACTTCTGCATTTCCGCGCGTGATCCAGTGAAAGGCCCGCAGGGCATGCAGCTTCTGGCTTTGCAGTTGCAGGATCTTGTAGCCTTCGTTCAGGGTTTGCAGCATGGAATAGCTGGTCCCGGCCCCGATATCCGTGGCAATCCCGCTGGAAATGCCGCGCGCGCGCAGGCCCGCATCATCAAACAAGCCGCTGCCCAGAAACAGGTTCGACGTCGGGCAGAACACCGGGTGCGACCCGGTTGCGGCAATCGCCCCGATCTCGCGGTCCTTCAGGTGGATCGCGTGGCCCAGCAGCGTGCGCGGCCCCAGCAACCCGTGGCTTTCATAAACATCAAGGTAATCGCGGGCTTGTGGGTACAGGCTTGCTGTATAGGCGATTTCATCATGGTTTTCAGACAGGTGGGTCTGAACATAACACTCCGGATGCGCCGCAGCCAAGGCCCCCGCCAATGCCAGTTGTTCGGGCGTGGAGGTAATCGCAAAACGCGGCGTTATGGCGTAAAGCGCGCGGCCGCGGCCGTGCCAATCGGCAATCAGCGCCATGCTGTCGTCATAGCTGGATTGCGCCGTGTCCAGCACGCCGTCCGGCGCGTTGCGGTCCATCATCGTCTTGCCGCCGATCATCCGCATGTTGCGATGTGCGGCTTCGGCAAAAAACGCCTCCGCGCTGGCCTTGTGAGAGGAGCAGAACGCCACGGCGGTTGTTGTGCCGTGATCGGTCAGCAGGTCACAAAACCGACCCGCCATGGCGCGGGAATGTTGGGCGTTGGCATACTCTGCCTCGGCGGGAAAGGTATAGCCGTTCAGCCAATCCAGCAATTGGCTGCCCCAACTGGCAACAATCTGAATTTGCGGAAAGTGGATATGCGTGTCGATGAACCCCGCCATCAAGATATGCGGGCGGTGGTCGGTGATGGGGGTATCGCCCGCCAATTGGGCCACATCCGCGAAGGGTCCCGAAGCGGCAATCATCCCGCCGCGCATCAAGACTGCGCCATCCTCGATATAGCTGTAAGCGGCTTTATCCTCGGCATCCATCGGCGCGTGATGGAACGTCAGCAGCCTGCCACGCAGTAAAATATCGCTCATCGAAAAGGGCCTTTGTGCTTGATCTTGTAAAGGATGGGGCGGGTTATGGCCCGCCCCATCCGGGTTTAGCGCCGGTCAAAAGCCGGTTGATTGTCATCCAGGAAATCCGGCTCATCCGGGACGATGATGCGGTTCTCCAGATCTTCCTTGGGCGCGACCCTTGGATAGATCAGCATGAAGGCCCCGATGATCAGATAACCAACGGTGATCCCGTCAAATTGCGGCATTTGCAAAGTATAGCTGTGGATGATCCCGATTGACGACATGACCGCCGCTGAAACTGCAAACCAGCCCGCGTGTTTGAACCGCCCGTCGATCACATCCGCCACAATCGCGCCCCAAACAAGGCCGGTGATGATGGCGCCTTGGGACAGGGCCAGATGCCCCTCATAATGCGCGCCTTCCATCAAAAGTGCGGCGGTAAGGTTGGGGTCGCCCAGTGCAGGAAGCCCCTCCACCCCTGAATTGCGCAAGGCGTTCATCATGGAGCCCCATTTCGTTATCAAGAACCCCGAGATATGAGGCAGGATGGCAAAGGCCACGGCGGCCATATGCGCCGGTTTCACCGCATAGCCTGTGTTGGTGATCAGGCTGACCGCCACAAACACCAGCACGGGTGCTGCCGCTGCAATCGGGATCAGCCCTGCAAGGAACGACAGAAAGCCAAGGAAGGCCGCCGCCGCAATTACCAGCGCCACACCGATGACATACCCCGCCCGCGCATCCATCCGCTTGTAAGCCGGATGCCCGATATAGACCGTCGTGGGAAACGGCGAGCCAAAGATCGCGCCGATCATGGTTCCTGCACCGTCCGTGATCTGGCACACCGCCACAGGATAGCTGTCACCGGCGGCTTCGGCGGATTCCACATTGTTCATCGTCTCGATGAAATTGTAGATCTGGACCGGGATCAGCACCAAAAACAGCTCTGGATTGGCAAACAGATACTGGATGCCAACGATCATATCGCCGAAATAGGGGACTGGCGGATAGAACCCAATGCCGTCGGTGTTGAACGAAGATTGTCCCAGAAAGATGGCGATGATCGTGCCGACACCGATGGCAACCAGACCCGCAGGCAGATTGCCCGGCAGGCGGAACCGCCCGATCAGACCCCACAGGATGAACAGCAACGATGCAAAACCGATGATGGGTTGCTCGAACATCGTGGCCAAGGGGACCGACCCGATGAACACCAGTGCGATGCCGCACAACGTGCCAAGCATGCCTGCACGCGGTGTGATCCGCTTTAGGAACGGGCCGACAATCGCGCCAAAGGCAGCGACAATCCCGCCCATGAACCCTGCACCAATACCCACCTGCCACGCCAGCAGCGGATCATTCGTGGCCCAGTAGATCGGGCCGATCACGCCAAACAGATAAACGAACATCACCGGCGTCGAAATGCCGTATGGCAAGGCGGTTACGTCCTTACCCTGCTTCTCGGCGATGCGTTTAGCCAGCAAAGTATAAACCACCACCCCGGCCAGAATGGCAATCGCGGCCCCCGGCACGATACGGCCAAAGACAATTTCCGCCGGCATTTGAAAGACAAACTGGCAAACCCCTGACAAGATCAGCAAGTTAACAAGGTTATCGGTGAACAGCGCCCAGAACGCGTTAAAATCGCTCCGGCTGAACAGTTTGTAATTATATGTCCTATCAGACATGGTTGGGTCCCTCCCTCTTTGTTATGCCCCGCGCCGTTCTCCTCAGACGGTTTCTCGCGAGGCCGGTTCGTCAGATAACCGCCGTGGTTTGGCGGGTGTTGGTGGTGGTCAGCGCCGCCATGACCTCGGCCACCACAAAGGCCGCGATCAGTTCGGGGCGTTTGTCGGGGCTGCCTTGCGCGCCGATGGGGCAGATCAGGGCTTTGGTTGCGGTACGCGGTGCCTGCGCCTTGCAGAAACCCTCAAACTTCGCGCGTTTGGTGGCCGATCCGATCATGCCGACATAGGCGGCATCGGGCCGGGCCAAGGCCTCGGCGGTTAGCAGGAAATCCAGCGCGTGGTCATGGGTCAGGATGATGAAGGCGGCACCGGGGCGGGCGGCGCGGATATCCGCCTCCGGCATGGCAGATAAAACACGCTCCACCGGGGCCATGCACAGGCGCAACTCCTCGGCGCGGCTGTCGACAAGCACCGCGCGCACGGGCAATTGCGCGAAAAACCCGGCAAGGGCACGGCCCACATGACCCGCGCCAAAGATATACACCTCGGGGCGGGCATCACGCTCCGCCGCATCCTCCATCATGGCGTGGGCACGCAGGGCGTCGGTCAGCCGGTCCAGCGCAAGTTCGACCCGCCCGCCGCAGCATTGGCCAATTTCGGGGCCAAGCGGCACGTCCATGCGGGTTGCCAATCCGCCCGAGTTCAACAGCGCGCGGGCGGTGTCAATCGCCATATACTCAAGCTGCCCGCCGCCGATGGTGCCGTAAAGCGCTGTGGATGAGATAAACATCACCGTCCCCTCACTCCGCGGCGCGGACCCGCGCGCGCGCGTGATCTGCACCCGGATGACATCGCGGTGACGGTCCAGAAAGGAGGCCAAATGCTCCATCAGATCACCGACCTGCCCGCAGGCGTTCGACCGCCATTAGCACCCGTTCGGGTGTGGCAGGCGCATCAAGCCGGGGGCATTCGCTGTAATCGGCTACGCTTGCCACCGCATGCGAAAGCGCCTCGAATACCGAGATTCCCAGCATGAAAGGCGGCTCCCCCACGGCTTTGGACCGTTTGATCGTGTTCTCGCGGTTCTCCGACCATGCGGCCAGATCCACGTTAAAAATGCGTGGGCGGTCGGATGCCAGCGGGATCTTGTAGGTTGATGGCGCATGGGTGCGAAGTTGCCCCTTTGCATCCCACCACAACTCCTCAGTCGTCAGCCAGCCCATGCCTTGAATGAACGCGCCTTCGACCTGCCCTTTGTCCAGAATGGGGTTCAGTGAGCGGCCCACATCATGCAGAATATCCGTCCGCTCCACCCGGTATTCGCCGGTCAGCGTATCAACCGACACTTCGGAACACGCAGCCCCATAAGCGTAGTAGTAGAACGGGCGGCCCTTGCCTGTGGTGCGATCCCAGTGAATTTTCGGAGTCTTGTAGAACCCCGCCGCCGACAGATGCACGCGCGCCATATAGGCCTGTTTGATGAACTCCGGGAAAGGGATCACCTCGGCCCCGACCTGCACCGCGTTGGCGATGAACACAACCTTTTCGGCTGTGGTCTGCCAGCGCTCAACCGCAAATTCGACAAGCCGTTCCTTGATCTGGCGCGCGGCATCCAAGGCGGCCATCCCGTTGAGGTCCGAGCCTGAGGATGCAGCCGTGGCCGACGTGTTCGGCACCTTTTCAGTGGTGGTGCGGGTGATCTTTATACGGTCGAAATCGACCTGCAATTCCTCGGCCACCACTTGTGCGATCTTGGTGTTCAGACCCTGACCCATTTCGGTGCCGCCATGGTTCAACTGGATCGACCCATCGGCATAGATGTGCAGCAAAGCGCCGGCCTGATTGTACCAAGTGGCCGTGAACGAGATCCCGAACTTTACCGGGGTCAGCGCAATGCCCTTGCGGATCACGCCGCCTTTCGCGTTCCAGTCCAGAATGGCGGCGCGGCGCACCTGATAATCCGCGCTCGCCTCCAGCTCCGCCACAATGCGCGGTGCGATGTTATCCTCAACCGTTTGGTGGTACGGGGTCACATCGCGGCCCGCATCGCCGTAGAAATTGCGCTTGCGCACCTCTAGGCTGTCAAGGCCGCGGTGATAGGCGATCTCCTCCATGATCCGTTCGGCTACGATCACGCCTTGCGGGCCGCCAAAGCCGCGAAAGGCGGTGTTGGATACGGTGTTGGTTTTCAAAGGGTGCGAGTTAAGCAAGACATTAGGGTAGTAATAGGCGTTGTCGGCGTGGAACAACGCGCGGTCGGTCACCGGGCCGGACAGATCGGATGAAAACCCGCAGCGCGCGGCGAATTCGCCGGTCATAGCCTCGATCACGCCCGCATCGTCAAAGCCGACTTCGTAATCAATCACGAAATCATGCCGCTTGCCGGTGGCTGACATATCATCATCACGGTCGGGGCGTATTTTGACCGCGCGGTTCCATTTTTTGGCAGCCACAGCGGCCACGGCGCAAAACAAGTTCATCTGGGTTTCTTTGCCGCCAAACCCGCCCCCCATGCGCCGAACGCTGATCGTGACGGCGTTCGATGACACGCCCAGAACATGCGCCACCATATGCTGCGCCTCGGTCGGGTGCTGGGTGGAGGAGTGGATCAGTACATCCTCATCCTCGACCGGAATGGCAAATGCGATATGGCCTTCCAGATACATGTGGTCTTGCCCGCCGACGCGGAACTTGCCTTTGATGCGGTGCTTGGCCCCCGCCATGGCACCGCCCGCATCGCCGCGCTTCAACGTCAGGGGCGGGGTGACATAGCCCATGCCAGCCGCCTGTGCTGCCTCGGGGTCCAGCGCGTGGGGCAAATCCTCATAGGTGACCTGCACCAGCTTCGCGGCCCGGCGTGCGGCATCGCGGGTTTCGGCCACCACGGCAAACATCGGCTGGCCCCAGAATTCGACCTTGTCCACCGCAAAGATCGGCTCGTCATGCCGACCCGTCGGGGATACATCATTGACGCCGGGAATATCATCGGCCGTCAACACGCCCACCACGCCGGGGGCTGTGCGCACAGCCGTATAATCCACCGCCCGGATCAGGGCGTGGGCGCGGGTGGACAGGCCAAGATAGGCATGCAGCGTGCCGATGGGTTCGGGGATATCGTCGCAATATTCCGCGCTGCCCATGACGTGTTTGATCGCGCTGTCGTGGCGCAGATCGGTGCTGACAGCGCCTTTGATGGTGGTGTGCTCGGTCATGGCTGGTCCCCCCTCCTTACGCGCCGAGCCGCACATCAGCGGCTCCGGCTTGCTGTTCCAGCCAAAACCGGCGGAACAGGTTTTTTGACACTTGCAAACGGTATTCGGCTGATGCGCGCCAATCAGTCAGCGGCGCAAAATCATCCCCCAGACGCGCGGCGGCAGCCAGTAGTGTGGCCTCGGACCATACAGCACCCACTAGGACGGCCTCAGCATGGCTTGCGCGTTTCGGCGTGCCTGCCATGCCGCCAAAGGCAAGGCGCGCCGCCGTGATCACCCCATCCTCCACCGTCACATTGAACGCCGCACAGACCGAGGAGATGTCCTCATCCCGGCGCTTGGAGATTTTATAGGCAGCGTGGATCGCGTTTGCTGCGGGGCGCGGCACCGCGATGCTTTCCAGAAATTCACCCGGCGCGCGGTCTTGCTTGCCGTAAGCGACGAAGAAATCCTCAACCGCCATGGTGCGGCGCAGGTTGCCTTTGCGCAAGGTGATGGTGGCCCCCAGCGCAATCAGCACCGGCGGCGTGTCCCCGATGGGCGAGCCGTTGGCGACATTGCCGCCGATCGTGCCCATGCTGCGGATCTGCCAGCCTGCAATTCGGTCCCAGAATGGGCCCAGATGCGGATAATCCGCCGCCATGGCCTTTCGGCTGTCGCTATAGCTGACGCCTGCGCCCATGGTAATGTTCGTGTCTGATATCACCACCTGGCGCAGCCCATCCAGATGGGACAGAAACACGACCGGAGAGATGTCACGCAAGAACTTGGTCACCCAAAGCCCCACGTCGGTCGCCCCGGCCACAAGGGTTGCCTGAGGCAATTCCATCAGGACGGATGCCAGATCATCCACCGATGCCGGAAGGATGCAGCGGCTGGCTCCTTTGGCAACATCAATCCGCCGCCCGTCGTGCAGCGCGATAAGTTTTGCGGTCATCGTATCTCGCTCGCGCGTCAGGGTGTCATCGGCGGGGCTGCCATAGGTTGTGACGGCAAGGGCGGCCTTGATGATTGGCTCATACCCCGTGCAGCGGCACAGATTGCCTTGCAGCGCAGTTTCCACCTGCACCGCCGTGGGCGCAGGGTTTTCCATCCATAGCGCGTAAAGTGACATCACGATGCCCGGCGTGCAAAAGCCGCACTGGCTGCCGTGGTGTTCCACCATTGCCTGCTGGACAGGGTGCAAACGCCCCTGCGGCCCCGACAGGTATTCGATGGAAACAATGTGGCAGCCGTCCAGCGAAGCGGTCAGCCGGATGCAGGCATTCACCGGCTCATAGCGCAAGGTGCCGCCCTGCAAGCGTCCCACCAACACGGTGCAGGCCCCGCAGTCGCCTTCCGCGCAGCCTTCCTTGGTGCCCATCAGGCGGCGATCAATGCGCAGGAAATCCAGCAAGGTGTCGCTGGCGCCAACCTCTTGCAAACTGATGTCACGGTCGTTCAAGACAAAACGGATTTCGGATCTGGCTGTCATGGTCCCTCCCAAGCCGCTGTCAGCGTTCCTGCGGCCCTTCCATTATGCGCGATTAAAGCCAATCGAAATACAGTGCAGTCAGGTATGCTCTTTCAACGAATCGTTGATAATAGGATGTGCGGATGCCCTATCTTGAAAGCCTGAAAGTGTTCGTGCGGGTGGTTGAACTTGGCAGCATCACAGCGGGGGGCCGTGATCTGCGCCTGACGCCTGCGGTTGCCAGCAACCGGATAAAGGAATTGGAAAACCGCCTTGACGTGCGCCTGTTCAACCGCACCACCCGCAAACTGTCGCCAACCGAGGTGGGATTGGCGTTTTATGAACAGGCCCGGATGGTTGTAAAATCGCTGGAGGATGCGGAGGCCGCGATATCGGGCTTTTCGCAAAGCCCGCATGGAACAATTCAGGTGACAGCACCCCTTGGTGTCGGCAAACGCCTGATCGCACCCTTGATCCCTGAATTTGTTGATCTTTATCCCGGTGTCACGGTGCGACTGCGCCTGTCGGACCGTAAGGTTGACCTAATGGAGGACGGGCTTGATGTGGCACTGTTCGTGGGCCAGCCCCCCGATTCCAACCTCAAGCTGCGCAAGATCGTGGATACGCCCCGCATTTTATGTGCCGCCCCCGCCTATCTGGACCGGCGCGGCACCCCGCACGCCCCGCAAGACCTGCGCCGCCACAATTGCCTGTTGCTGCGCTATCCCAGATCGCCCGAGTGGTTCTGGACCCTGTCCACCGCCGAGGGGCCTTTGCGGATGGATGTATCTGGTAGCTATGACAGCGACGATGGCGATGTGCTGACCGGCTGGGCGCTAGCCGGACGCGGCATCATCAACAAACCCCGGTTTGACGTGGACGAGCATTTGAAAAGTGGCGCTTTGGTGGAAATCCTGCCCGAAACCCCGCCCGAGCCTGCGATGTTTGGCTGCCTCTATCCACACCGCAGGCTGCAAGATAAAAAGGTGTTCCTATTCATAGAGTTCTTGCTGGAACGGTGTCGCGAAAAGCTTACCCATCTGCGCTGAGCTTGTGTCAGGCCTGCTCTCCCTGCGCAGGCCAGCTCGTCCCTTTGGTCGAAATGTCCTGCGCAAAGGACGCCGGGAAGTTCAAGGCCATTGCCAAGCAGTTGCGCGAAACAAGGTTAAGGACAACGATGGTTATAAGATAGGGCAGCGCCGCAAGCACCTCGGACGGCAGGCGCATGCCGATGGCTCGACCTTGCAGTTGCAGTATTGTCATGCCGCCAAACAGTCGTATCCGCAGCATTACCTGAATTGGCCGCCAAATACCCTGCCGAATGCTTGTCTTATGCTGATGGCGGGGGTTGGTGCCGGACCTGTTTGTTCTTGAGGCGACCGGCGCTCACGCCACCCTTCAGCGTAGCTTTGTTGTCATTTTTGCCGTTCGTTAAGGTGAACCGGCTAAAGG
>Ga0105052_10002748_pt1 | contig 21126 bp, 13 predicted proteins | sample FRY03_FD_78094 | JGI IMG/M metagenome (GOLD analysis project Ga0105052, IMG submission 78094) | Freshwater microbial communities from Lake Fryxell liftoff mats and glacier meltwater in Antarctica - FRY-03 | ecosystem: Environmental > Aquatic > Freshwater > Ice > Glacier meltwater ... | reverse complement strand
ATTGCAGGTTGAGCCGTCGGTTTCATCCGCGGTAATGCGTGGCCAGCCAGTTGCGCTACCCGTCCAGCGATCCTTCCCGAGATGGCATGGGTGCAGGCAAACACGCAACAGACTCGCACAGGTCAAACGAGGGAGACCCGAAGGTCGGCAAGGGCCTCAAGCTGTGCGCGAACATGGCTTTCCAGAACCCTTTGCATGGTCCCTGCTTCGATCATCATCGGCTTGCCTGATTGCTTTTCCACCTCGGCAGACACTTCCGCAGCCATCAGCGCCGCTACACGCGCGGGCCAGGTGACCCAGACATCGCGTTCCTGTCGAGCCAGACGGAAGACCAGCGCTTCGGCCCGCGCACGGTCCACCAAAACACCCTTCTTCTTCTGGATCGCCAGTTGACGTTCCTGCGCCTGAAAGACGGTCAGTGCCGTCCGGGCCTTGAGGTAGCTTTCGCCACCACCTCCACCACTGACCTGCATACCCGCATCACCGCCAAGCGAGCGCCGTTGCTGATCAGGATCGGTCATTTCCGATCGCCGCACATCGGATGCGGCCGCGTTGATCGAACCGTCGGCATAAAACACCAACCTGCCGCCGCGTTTGGCGTTTTGGATCGCCCCGCGCGACAGACCGGAATGGTCGGAATATTCTCGCTCGCTCAAGCCGTCCATGATGCCCCCACCTGCAATGAAAGTAATGATATTACTTGTGATTCCTGCAATCAAGAGCTGTGTCGGAGCGACCTTGGCCGCAAGTGAGATGCCATTGGGTGAAAAACACCAAACCCATGAATACCCATCCCATTGGACAGCCAAAGCTGATCATTCTGGCCGTGACTCTGGATCCCGCCAGTGCGCTCTACCTAGCCTTGCCGCGACGAAAACACCTACAAGCAAGGAGCAAGGGCCGGTCCGGTCCTGTCCGATGAAAAGTGCCGATCCGGGACCGGCGAATCTGCCGCGTTAACCTGTCCGTTGGCCTGGATTTGGCGAGGTGGATTTGACACAGTGGATTCGGCAAACTGGATGTGGTGGATTTGGCAAAAAATCCAGCATGAGAAAACGGTTATTTTGCAAACCATTGATATATATTGGTTTTTATGTCTGGATTTCCCAAAGTGGATTTGAGGTGGATTCCCCCACAAAATCCACTTCCGCTAGCGAAATGCCGCGCTGCGCCCCCCCGCATACAAACGGGGCCGGGGAGGAACCATGCCAAGGGGGGCGTGTCTGTTCCGTCCTTTGTTGACTTCTCTATAAACCGTCTTGCTGCGATGACGCCCGTCAACGCATTCCTCAGAATGAAAATATCCGCATCATCGCCGACAGCCTGCAGCGCAGAGAGCGTTGGACTTCCAAAACCAAGGACCCTGCGGAGCACCATTGGGCATTGTCACGATGTGTATCTACAGGACAGGGCAGCCAGCAGCTTTCAGTGCCTCAAAGATGCCGTCAAAGTCGGGCGGGCGCCGGGTTGGGTCGTTGGCGTCGCCATGCGGTACGCAAATGACCATCCCGGCACGCGCGCGCGTCAATAAAACGCGGTAGGTGTTGACGCGATACTGTTGGGCATCCTCTTTGTTAAGGACCTGCCAATTGGGTGCCCGCATTTTGCGTGGAAGCCAGTTTCCATTTTTCCAAATCAGGTCATTACCCCAACACAGACCAGTATAGTCAATTTCCAATCCCTGGCAGACGAACTCGGACAGAGGAACTTCAAGCGCGTTTGATGACCTGAAATCACCAAATGGCTTCAAGAACCAATGCACAACTGTCCCCAGATCATCGGAGCGTGGCGACATTGGGATACCATCAGCAATGAGTCGGGTCGCCCCACTACTGGCCAAAAGGCCCACTCTCTGTTCCCCTCGTTTTCGAAATGTCAGCCATTCTTTCATCTTCGCAAGATCACGAGTGATCAGCGCGGGGGGATGCTCCATAGTTTCTGCAACAGCTGCAGCGCCATCAATATCGCCTTCAAGTAATGCTCCGACCCAGTTGCCATGGAGTGCGTTTCGATGGGCACGAAGGTTTGTCTGCAAATGAAGGTCAGGTTCCAAAACAACTGAAACTTCTGCATCACTCACCAAGTCTAACAGCCCAATCAAGCCCTTCCGTTGTTGCAGGGCAACTTGAGAAATGTGAGCTGTCCATTCGCGGGATCTTGCCAGTGCTTCACCCCAAAGCATCAAGCCTCCTTCTCCGCGATTAATTTCTTGGCCCGGACCAACCAGACAGACCAGGCAGGCCCACGGCAGCCGACCCATGATTTCAAGAAACAATTCCGGCTCCGATTTGGCGCGCCCTAACAGTTTGAGACCTGTTTCTGCATCCCATGCACGCTGCGCCTCATCAAAAATGATGATGTTTTCGGGCGGGTCTGTGTCTGGTGCAGCGTGATCCTTTAGGTAAGCTTGAAATCGAGGATGATTGAGGCTCTGTCTCATGCCCGCTGGCTGGTGGTCATAGCAAAACTGCGTTGACTGCTGGGAAATCCGCGGTAAGTCTGCACTAAGTCAGTTTCGGCGGAATTGGGGAGCGTGAATATGCAGGGCGTCGGATCTGAGGAAATACGCGTGGCGCGCTTGCGGCAAATCCACCATTTGCCACTTGTGTGGAAGGGTGATTTAGCAAGCTGCCCGTATTATGATGAGCAAAGCTGCCGTGCGCTTACGTCCGATGGCGATTGGATGCCGGTGACCGAGTCCATCGATCTACTTGATGATGCCGAGAGCGAAACGCGCCATGTTCTGGCCGAGCAACTTTACTATCATGACTTCGTGCGGGACTTTCTGCACATCTCGGACGGCAAGGGCGAATACAAGCTTTTTCGCCGCGAACTGCAGGGGGTCGGGGCGGGGAAAGCCGGTCTGAGCCTGATCTTTCTCGGCGTGGGTCAGGTCGAATTTCAGGTCGAATTCGAGATCGCGCGACAGACGCTGCATGTCTTCAACGCGGGTATAGCGATCCTGACGGTCGAGACGATTGCATCGCGGAAGAGCGGTCTGACGCTGGCCCATACGCAGACCATTATCGACGACATGCGTCGGCTGTTCCCGCCTTTCTTCGATAGAACCAACCGGCAGCAAAGGGTTCCCGTGGCGGTGCGCCTGCCCGGAACCGATAACCTGGTCATTGCGGCCGAGACACCCGCTGGGATGCTGGGCCACATCAAGGTGCGCGGCCCTAAGGAATTCGATGCCCCGTTGCAACCGCACTGGGCGCATTTCCTGCGCGGGGTCAGCGCCGAACACTGGCGCATCCCGTCGGATGAGCGGGTGCCGACCATGAGCTACATCGCACTGGAACAGAACGGGAGCGCCCGCGACACGCTGGGCCAGATCCGCGAGTCGGATTGGTACCGACTGGCAGAGGTGGACGACCCGGGCGAAGGGTTCTTCTATAACCCCGATTTCTTGCGCTCCGAACTCTCGGACGTTTTCTATGACAGGTTCTTTCCGCACAAAGACATGCCCGACTATGTCGCGACGCGTCATGTCTTTGGCGGCGCGCATTATGCGCTGGTCACGATGGACGGCTCCTTCGCGCAAGACAATCTGGAACAGCATTTCCGCCGACACTATGCGCAGATGGGGATGATCGTGCAGTTCGAGATGGCAACGCTGCTAAGCTTTTCCCGTCGTATCACAGAGATCGTCCGCCCCATGGACACGTGCCACTATGGCAAAAAGGATCGGGCGCGGTTCCGGCGCGCCTTTCTCACCATCCAGCAGCGGTTCCTCGAATTCACCCATCGCTATCGGTTCACCGGGGTCTCGGCCCAGATTCAGCCGGGAGAGATGTATGCCCGATGGCGCCGGTCGCAGGGGCTGGACAATCTTTATGCTGATGTGCGGCAAGAAATTTCTACCGCGGTGGAATTCGCCATCAGCGTCGACGAGAACGAGCAGACACACACATCGACGGACCTGACATGGGTCGGGATTCTGCTGGCTGCGGTGCTGGCACCTGCCACATTGATTCAACTTAAGGCGATGGATTGGGTGTTTTTTGGGTGGCTCGGACACACGGATGACGACGTCATGCAATGGGTGGAGTTTGTGCATCACGCGCTGGTCTTTGGCTTGCTGGTCGGGTTGGTCCTGCTGTTTGTCGGCGGCTGGCGCATGATTCGGCGATGGCTGGAAGAAGGGGATTGACGGATCGGCACAAGGCGCGGCAGTCTGAACAGACACTGGATCGGTCGGATTCGCACTCAGAACGTGTGTAACGCCCTGAATCCTCTCAGTAATATACTTCGCAGAGTTATACGCAAGGAGAAGAGAAGAAAACAATGTGGTTGGAAATGACTCGGGTGCAGAAAACTGTTCAAATATCTAAAGTGTATCAAGAGGTTCTAGAAACTCGGCCGAACGCACCTACCCGCATGAAGGCGGATTGAAACTTGAAAAATCCAGTCTTTGTATTTGGCCCAGAGCCGAACGCACCTACCCGCATGAAGGCGGATTGAAACCCAGCGGTAGTCAAATCGAGGCATTTCCATTTGCCGAACGCACCTACCCGCATGAAGGCGGATTGAAACACCACGCCATCGGTCCACGTCAGGGTGATGTCGCCGAACGCACCTACCCGCATGAAGGGGGATTGAAAGATTCCATTGCCGCAGGGCCAACATGTTGAGAGAGCGTTTTATGAACGAATCTGTTGACACGGGCTGACTCTGGGGGAACGCTATCTTTTAAACTATTTGGCGGCAGGTGGCTCACTGCGACCGCGCTTTTCTTATCCGGGAGTGGGCATGCACTATTTCAAGGTTCAGCCGCGCGATTTTGGGCACACTCTGTTCGACACGACCGACTTGTCTATTATCCGTGGCTCCAGCCTGACGCTGCTGCATATGCCCGCCCTGCTGCTGGAGCATTTGCGGCGCTCTTTCGGCGCAGACATGCATATCAATGTAATTTTCGGAGCGGCGTCAGAACTTTTCTTTTCCGTCCAGCCCCTTTCTGCAATGACATTTGCCGCGAATCTGTCCGACGTCGAGTTGACCGGAACCATGCAGGAAAAGCGGCCAAAGAAGCTGAGCAAAAAGGTCTGGCATCGCGCGCTGGCGGAGATCGTTGATCGGATGGTCAAGGATGCCACGGATGGGGCAGTACTGGGCGCGGCGCAGGCGCTTGCTTTGGGCGAGTTTTCCGATGCGGACGCGGCAGTTTATGCGGCGGAGCAGGGTTCGAAGCAGCCCGATCCCGTGGACGCGCCGGATGAGCGGCTGACAGAGGCGCTGTTCGCGCAGCTGGTGCACGGGATATTGCGAGCCAGACGCACCCGCGCCGAAATGGCGGAGGTTCCGGCCGAAATGATTACGCGGATCGAGGCGACGGTCCGTGCCTTTCTGACCAGCCGCCCGACAGTCCTGGTCAAGGGACGCAAGGCGCCGCTGCACGCGCCGCTCGACCTGTTCAATTTCTCGGTTGCGCAGATGCCGGCCCAGCCCAAACTGCAGCTGGATGCCACGATGCGGGTGCTGGATTCGATGCTGCGGCTGGAGCAGATGGCCACCCGCTCTTGCGCGCTTCCGCCCAAGCCAGTGCCGCTGAAGCATCACGATGAGTTTCTGTGCGCTTTCAATGGTCTCCATGCGGCGGACCCGAAACCGGAGAACTGGGAAAAGAAAGTGCCGACCTCGCCCTCGGCCAGAGCGCGTCGGGAATACGGACGGGTGATGAAGCGGGCCTTCTACGGAAAGGTGCTGGAAAATGCGCTGGCGATGAAGCCGGACGACAGGACAAAAGCCCGCTTGACACAGGCGCTGGCGTTGCTGGATCCGGAGGCCGGGCCAATCAAGGGTTTCGCCGACGACTTCGGGGAGGTGGTCGCGGACACGCCGAATGAGTATTCGCTGAGCGTGCAAGGGGCGATCGCGGTGCTCGCGGTCGATGGCAACGATTTTGGAAAGCGGGCGTCCGCCGCGCTGAAGGCCGGGCCGGAACGTTACGCGGCCTTTTCGCACCAGCTGGACGTCTTGAAGGCCTCGCTAATGGCGCGGTTCCTGATCGAGATGGCCGAGACACCCGGGTTGCTGTCCGGCCAGGGAATCGCCCCGATGGAGACATTGTTGTGGGGCGGCGACGAGTTCACCTTCGTCTTTCCCGGCTGGCAGGGATGGCGGATGCTGTCCGTTCTGCTGGACGAGGTCGCGACATGGCGCGATGACCGGCAACAACCGATGACGGTTGGCTGCGGGCTGGTATTTGCGCCCCATAAGGCGCCTATCTCTAGTGTTTCAGCAGCAGCGAACGATCTGAAAGAGTTGGCCAAACATGACAAGTCACGCTCTCTCTCGCAGGTGCTGGCCTATGAAAGCGTGGATCGCATTCACTACGCGCCTGACGGGTTTCGCGCGGCGTGGCTAGGGGCCGAACTGCTGGGTGCATGCTATTCCTTGACTCCGGAGGTGGTGCAGGCTGCGCCGAAGGCTTTGAAGGCGCTGCTGGCCTCGGTTGGTCGGTCTGCGCTGCAACGCTGGTACATTGGCCTGAAGGATCGGCTCGTTCTGCCGGCGAAGGAGGTCGAGGAGGCCGTCAAATGGCTTGACGACGAGATGCGTCGCATCGGCAAAGGGGATACCGGAGGTGGCGGCGCGGGAACGGCAGGCCCGGTCCTGTGTGTGTTGCCGGGGGTGACGGACGAGGCTCCGTTGTTGCCTTTGGCGCAACTCGCCTTGCTTTCAGATTATCTCGTTGGGGCACCACCGCAGGTGTCGCAGGCTGTGGCTTAGGCTGATGTTCACCCTCGCAACAACCTGGACCGTTCGCTCGCCTTGGTGCATCCCCGGCACGTCTGCGCCGGGGCCAGATGTGGATATCCAGCTGGCGCGCGACCATGCCGGCGGGCTGATCCTGCCCGGCACAGCAGTCAAAGGGCTGGTGCGCGGAGCGGCGTTTTCGAGGCGAGCGGACCTGGCCGATGGACTGAAATTACCCGACATCGACGTGCTGATTGCCGAGGCCTTTGGCGGGGAATCACTAGCCGATGCAATGGGCCAAGGCTCGAACGACCCACGCCGGGGTCTCGTCGACTTCGACGATCTCAAGCTGGCGGAAGGATTTCAGGAGAGCGCAACAGCGGCCCGGACGGTGCGGGTCGAGATTGATCCAAAGACAGGTACAGCGATGGAGGGGCATCTGCTCTTTGTCGAGTGCCCTTTTCCGCTGGGTCTGCCCGTGGAATTCACCGGGACGATCCGCCTGCGCTTCGCGGACAAGCGCCGCGCCGAGACGTTTGCCCGGCTGATCCAGGCGGCGGCGAGTTGGATCCCGGCCATTGGCGGAATGCGGTCGTCAGGCTTTGGCACAGTCTCTGGGATTTCATTCGATCCGCTGAAGGCGGCGACGCCCGCACAGATGACCGTCCCTTCGACGCGGTTGCGGGTTGTGTATCAGGTTGATCGCCCATTCCTTGTTGATACATCGCGGAGCGGATCGAATCTGATCGAAGGTTCGGATGTCATTCCGGGGAGTGCGATCAAGGGGGTGTTGGCCGAGGCGCTTCGTCTGGATGGCCCGAAAGGGTGGGACGCGGCTCTGCCGCGCCTACGCATAAGCCATGCCCATCCCGCAGCAATGGGAAGCGCGGGAATGGGGCGGCGGCCGTTTCCATTATCGCTTGCGGCATCGACGAAGAAGGACCGAGTAACGCTTTTCTCGATGCTGGGATGTACCACAGAGCATTTGATCAACCATCCGGCCGTTCTGGGCTCGGACAATCCGATCGCCTTCGATAGTGATATGAAGGACCGTGCTAGTTTGCTTGCCGGGTTGTCGAACTGCACAGAGCTGCTGTTTGACTACGCTCCCGGAAAGATTGCGCGGACACGCACTGCCATATCTGAGCAGACCGGGACGTCGGAGGATAAAATGCTGTTCTCGGAAGTTGCGGTCAATCCGGAAGGGACTGACTGGATAGGCACGATCGAGCAACCCGGGGATACTCCGAATGAAGTCATGGAGCGGATTTGTAAGCTTTTGAACGAGGGCGTCGCCGGATTGGGAAAATCACGCGCGATTCTGTTTGGAGTGGTCGAGAAATTGCAGTCTGAGCGGCAGACTGTGGAAGAGGGCGTGCCCGTGGTCCTGACGCTGCTGACGGATGCGCAGATGGTCGCGGCCGAGGAGGCTCGAAGCGGCCTTTTCCTTGGGTATCAAAGATTTTTTGACAAGTTCCAGGTAGATCTGGCTGATTGGGATTGCATGACTCGCGAGCGATTGGTGGGGCGCTATACGGCGATGCGGTATCCGTCGCAGCCGGAGGAATACGAGCCATGGGTGCTGACCTGCGCCGGGTCAGAGTTTCGGGTTACGCCGCGGAACAAAGACGGCGTCGCGGCTCTTGAGGACATGCTCGCACAAGGGATGCCCCCAGCGTCGCAGAACGCGGGCGATTGGCAAATCTATCCCTTTGCGCGCGAGAGCGGGTATGGCGCCTGCGCCGCAAACCTGATCGATCATGCGCAGTTCTCAAAGGGCGTGACATTGGAGAGAAAGGATCCGTCAGAATGATCTTTTCGGACCGCGTCAGGCTAAGCGGCACGCTGCTTTTGAGGAGTGACTTGCATGTGGGCACCGGGGCAGTGGTGCAACCAGATATCACCCGCAGCCAAGACGCGGCATCGATTCAGATTGCAGGCATCACCATGGGGGTCAGTATTTATTTGAATATGGCGGAAGCGCCTTTCATCCCTGCGACTTCATTGAAGGGCGCCCTCAAGGCTAGGGCGCGGAAGATCGCCGACTTTGATGTCGCCAAGGTGTTCGGGTCAATCAAGCACACAGAGACAGAGAGCGGTCAAGTCGGCAGGCTTTGGATCGAAGGGGCCGCGCTCGTAAAGGCGGCGGTTGTCGACACCTCTGAGACAAGTCGCTCGAAGGCGACTCACGTTACGCATCATGTCGCAATCGAGCCACAGTCAGGGGCGGCAGCGCCCAACAAGCTGTTCGCCCGGGAAATTGTCAACGCAGGCAGCACGTTTGGCTTTTCTGCGACGTGGTTCGGGTCGCTGGAAGATGACGACCTGAAGGTGGTTCTCGGACTGTTGCTGGGTGGGCTCAGCATGGGGCGCGGCTCGACTAAAGGGCATGGAACGGTCAATCTCGTCCCTGACAGCCTGCGCATTGAACAAGGGGCCGCACGGGTCGGAGCCCTGTCCTTCACGCTCTTGCCGGCGGAGGAAGCAAAGGCGTATCTGAAGGCGCTTGCCACGCCGGCTGTACCTGCGCACTGCATCCCGCTGACGCTGACCTGTGACGGGCCGGTGATGTCGATCAGTGCCCAGTCGGATGCGCGGACGGACCGCGGCAACACCCTGTCGCCAATCACGCGGGAGCAGGGCTTTCATCTGCAACCAGAGAGCCTCTATGGGGCGCTCAGATCGCGGGCCCGCTGGATCGCAGAGGTGGAGCAGCGTCGTGAATTGGGGGTGCTCACCGATGAAAGGGTGGATCAGTCCGACAAACCGCTAATGGAAACCTCGACCGATATAAAAAAGGCCCGCCCGTTGAGCGCCGTGGAACGACTGTTTGGCGTGACGGGGTGGCGGGGTCGCCTGTCGCTGCGGGAACTGAACTCCGCTGGGACGGGTGAGCGCATCGAGATGACCAGCACCAGCATCGACCGGTTCACGGGGGGCGGGCGGGACGGCTATTTGTTCAACGAGGTGGCGTTCGACAAGGCCGAGTTGAAGGTGGAGTTGCAAGTGGAATACGCGGGCGAGGACGACGAAGACAAGAACAAGGACGCCATCTCGTTTCTGGAACGGCTGGTGGACGATCTGGTCGTGCACGGGATCGACCTGGGCCACGGCGCGGCGAAGGGGTTTGGCTGGTTTAAGGTGGAGCGGGGCGAATGACTGAATTCAAATCTTTTTGCGAGGCCTCTGTCACGTTTCCACGGAATGGACGCAATGGAGCGAAAGTCTATCTGCACGCGCCCTACGCCTTTGTCCCAATTGATCCGATCGTGCTGGCCTCGCCTGTCGGTGAGCCGGACCATTCGCGACCGATGGAGGGGGCAGTGTCGGGCAAGATCGGCGTGACCTGGACGGTCGAGACGCCGCTACTTGTCGGTGGGTCGGGTAAGGATGCTGCAAACCGGCCATTCGCGCTGCATGGCAAATACGCGATCCCGGGTGCGACCCTGCGCGGCCTGGTCCGCAGCCTCGTCGAGATCGCGGCTTTTGGGCGCATGTCCTTCACCGAAGACGGGATTTTTCGCATCCGGGATTCGCAGAGCCCAACATGGTCCGACGGTGCCGCGCCGCGCGGCAACATGCGGCCAGTCCCGGGCACGGATCAGAAAAAGTGGGCACCGCTTCCGGAACTGGGCGGATGGTTGTTTAACACCGAAGACAAGGGCTGGTGCCTGGTAAAGGCGCAAGCGGTGGAGACGGTGCCCTGCGCCCGTATCGCCGGCTTGCTCGGCCTGACCGAAAGTGTCTGGCATGGAATGCGAACGCATGCGCGTATCATTGCGCTGCAAAAGGCCAACCTGCATGGCCTCGTTGGGGGCGATAAATTCGGCCTCAACGCCAGTTGGCAGGTCCAGTTGGTCGTCACCGACAAGCGGCCCGATGACGGCAATCATGCCACGCAAAAAGAAAAGGAGCGCCTGCTCGTCTGGCCGGATGATCCTGTGCCGCACAATCTTGACCAGACCCATGTTCAAAAGTTCATCGACGCGCTGAACCGGGATCCGAACGAGCAGAAGGACCCGCCAGAGGCGAACCTCGATGCGCTCATCACGTCCGGAGGGCTGGACCTTTTCGGCAAGGTTCGCAGCAGTTATGTGGCGCAGGTCGCCACACCATCGACCTATGGTCTGCCCGTTCTGGCGCGCAACAGCAATGACCTTGGGACAGACCCGACGCTGTCAATAACCCCGTTCCTGAGCAAGACCTACAAAAACTCGATCCACGATCTGCTGGCAAGGGCGCAGACCGATCCGGGCAATCCGGGGGAGGATGCGTTGGACTTTATCGAGGCGCTGTTCGGCTGGGCGCCCACAGACGAAGCGCGCAACGATCCTCACAAGCGCAAGGCACGAGAGCGGGCCTGGCGATCGCGTGTCCGTTTCGGCTTTGCGACATCAATTCAGCAGGTGCATTCGTCCCACGAAACTGTGGTCCCGGAGTTTGTGCTCGTCTCGCCGAGGCCGTCCTTCTACCCCTATTATCTGCGCCCCGAGGAGGGCGCGACCCATCCGCTGGACTATGACAATGATAAGGTCACGTTATCCGGGCGCAAGCGGTATCCGGCACGGAACGGCACCAAGCCGCCCACCCCGGCGACGGAGAGGATGGGCAACAATCTGGCCTTTCTGAAGAAGGGAATCACCTTCACGTCGGAAATCCGATTACACAACGTCCTGCCCGAGGAGCTGGGCGCCATCGTCTGGGCCATCACGCTGGGCCAGCATGGCGGACAGGATCACGAGTTGCGCCACATGATCGGACGGGCAAAATCGTACGGGCATGGGCAGGTCGAGGCCCACATCGACACGGCCCCGGACAAGACCGCGGTAACTGATGTAGTGTCGGGGAAGGCTATCGATCTGATGGCGGCGATGGTTGCGTTCAAGACTTGGGTCGTGGCGGAACTGAACCGCCGCGGGCGAGAGCCAAAGGTGACCGACTTCGACGCAATTGACCAGATTGCAGCGCTGCGCGGCATGGCCTCGATCAAAACAGGCGCCGAGCTCTTCGAGGCGCTGGTCTTTCCGCAGAAGGACCCAAAGAAGGAAAGTGACGCTGAGGAAATTCTTCAAGGCTACATGACGATCCGGAAAGCCAGCTATGCGCGAGCCAAGGCGAGCGATGACCAGGCGAGTGATGATTTTCGGCGCCTTCCCCCCTATCCGCGCTACTCTGGAGGCGGATGATCGGGGTGTCTTTGTTATGTGTTATGGAACTGGGCTCACCGTCGGGGCTGCATGACCTCTGGGTGCGTGAGCGTGAATATCATGGCTATCTTTCGATCTTTTTCCAACAGAAATTTGACACCTTTCTGATTAAGTGAAGGAATCTTAGTGCGAATTTGCCGAAACCTACACGGTGAGGACGTGGCGGGCTGGGATGTTTGAGACGGTGATCAGCCGCTCGCCCTTGAGACGCTTCGGAGCGAAGTGGAAAAGCGGAGCCTCGTTAGCCTCGGGAGCCTTTGTCACGATCAATGTCTCCTCGCGCATTCCAAGGCCATTTCTGGTTCAGAACTGCGCTAACATGCTTTTCTCAAGTGATAATTTTAGAAAACCTGTTCTCACATCCGGCAGTGCATCACAATTTCTTCGATTAACATCGCCTTGCCTCAGAATGTTGGCAAAATTCGGGCTTGATTGCAATGTATTCCAGAGAGTATGCTCAAACGACTTGTCCGCATGAAGGCGGATTGAAACCCATTTTCCCGAGCGACGGCAGTGGCGTCTGCGCTCAAACGACTTGTCCGCATGAAGGCGGATTGAAACGCTGCTCGCTGAGTCAGGGGAATATCTTTCGCTCAAACGACTTGTCCGCATGAAGGCGGATTGAAACCGAACGCTCCTTGAGTGGTAGGTGGAATTCCTGCTCAAACGACTTGTCCGCATGAAGGCGGATTGAAACTCATCATCATCACCGTACCTCCTTTTGTGCTCAAACGACTTGTCCGCATGAAGGCGGATTGAAACTGGATAGCGGCAAATATGGGGGCTACGGATATCCGCTCAAACGACTTGTCCGCATGAAGGCGGATTGAAACCCCACGCCGGTGTGCCGGACTGGTCACTGATAGCATACCGCTCAAACGACTTGTCCGCATGAAGGCGGATTGAAACGTGGCAATTGAGGCGACTTGGGCTGCTATTGAGCTCAAACGACTTGTCCGCATGAAGGCGGATTGAAACCTGCGGTCTATGGCGTAGAAGGTCATGGCTTGCTCAAACGACTTGTCCGCATGAAGGCGGATTGAAACACAACGCCAGCAGGATAAACCATTCCATTAGCTCAAACGACTTGTCCGCATGAAGGCGGATTGAAACACGGTTAGTATCTGCCACTCGTTTATCATGCTGGCTCAAACGACTTGTCCGCATGAAGGCGGATTGAAACTCAGACATGGCCTTGACGGTCACACGCAGCGGCGCTCAAACGACTTGTCCGCATGAAGGCGGATTGAAACGTAGCGCACAGATTGACAACCAACATTTCGATTGGCTCAAACGACTTTTCCGCATGAAGGCGGATTGAAACCAGACTGTGGGCCGCGCCGATCATTTCGCTCAGCTCAAACGACTTGTCCGCATGAAGGCGGATTGCGCATGATCGGCGACTGTCGGGCTTCAGAACAACCAGTATCCTTCGCCACTTTCGAATGGGGCGCCGTCTCCGAAAACGCGGCTTCGGCGCTCTCCGTCGTGCCCGATGACGTAAAGTCGAAGGCTGTCTCCTTCGCCGAGAAGGGATGCCAGCCGTTGTGCTACGGCTTCGGCCCTTTGCCGGGTCATTCGGGTTTCAAAGACCGAATACTGCACCCGGGTTGCGACGTCTTCGAGAATCCGGGCAATTTTTCGGCGTCGCTTATCCTCGGATACATCATAGCTGAACACGGTAAGCATCTCGCCGCGTGGCATGTCACGCTTCCATCAGATACGGCTGAAACTCTGACATGTTTCTGGCTCGCAACGCCCGCGCCAGATCCTGCGCCTGGCGCCGCATCATCGGCCGCCAGGCCAGTTTGTACTTGCGGCCTGTAACGTTCACCCGCTTCGCCACGGCCTGTTCGTACCCCTTGATGATCGCCGTGCGCGCCTCTCGCTCAATCCGGACGCCGCCCTCGGACAGGATAGAAAACATATCGCTGCGCAGACGTCGTGCGTTGAACAGGTACGCGGCCAACCCCTCGGTCAGCGGTGCACGGAACGGTTCCATAAGGTCGTAGACCGCTGCATCGGCACGATCACGAGAGACGTGCAGCGTGCCAAAACCGGGATGAAGCCCGGCGGTCAGAACCGCGGCGCGCATGTCTCGCAACAGGACTGCAGTCAGGTAATTGATGGTCGCATTGAGTGGGTCCGTCGCTGGCCGTAGTCGCCGAAATGGCTGTGCGGCTCCTTCGGTCAGATGTCCGAGGGCTGGCCAGTATTCCGCCGCCACCGCACCCTCCAATCCCCGGAGTTGGTCCACGTCCTTCATATGGCTGAGTTTGCGTAGGTGGCGCCCCATACGCGTCAGCGCCTCCGTAACTTCATGGACGTCCTGCCGCCGGTTCAGGCGAAACAATTGGGTGCGTTGATTGCGTATCCGTGCATCGACAAGTAGCCGCGCGATCTCGACACGATTGGCGGGGTCCAACGCGGCCTCTGCTTGCGCCAACTGCAAGTCGGCATGGCCGAGCTCAGGTTTGACAAGCATCCCACGCAAGCTGCCATATCCGTCGATGAAAGCGAAGTCTGTGTCCGTGGCCAGGCAATGGTCTAGAATTTCAGGACCCACCGCAATGGCCGGGCCTGCTTCGATCCGATCAACCCGGGAATGGGCAATAGCGGCCATCTCGCGCCCTCCTTCGCCCATGACCGCGAAACTGAGATTTCGCAGAACCAGTGCCAAGCCGGGCTGGGTAAGGTAGAGTACGCGGTCGCCTCGGTCGTACCCGGCCTCGGCTTCAATTTCTTTCTGGGCGGCGGCATCTTCGGCGACCTTGTCCTCGCCGGCGATCAGTCTCATCAGTTGTACAGGGTCCTCGTCCGGATCGGACACGCGCTGAAGCACAAAGTTGCGCACGAACAGATGGCCCAGAAACTCGAAGCCCCGGTCGAAATCCACCACACGGGTCTTGCCCTTATGCAGGTCCAGACCGTGCGCGCTCAGGGCTTCGGTCGCTTCGGTAAGGGCGCGGTCCACGTCACAGCGTCGCTTGCACAAGACAACAAAATCGTCGGCGAACCGGACAAGGCGAACGCCCTTACCATCCAGTGCTTCGTCCAGCGCGTCGAGATACAGGTTGGACAAAAGTGGCGACATGGGCGAGCCTTGGGCAACGCCCCGGCCTTGAATGCCCGAGAAAAGAGACTGATGTTCGAGAGCGGAGGCAACGAAATCCACCACTTCAGGCACACCCCGATGTCCGTCCAGAGCGGCTTCGAGCTTTTGCAACATCAAGTCGTGCCGAATGGCGTCGAAGAAGCCCACGATGTCGGCTTCGATCACGTGCCAGAATCCGGCGTTGCGCCAGCGTTCGATCGCCTGCACCGCCTGTTTCACAGATCGGCCCGGACGGTAAGCAAAGCTAGACTCCTCGAACTGCGGCTCCAGCACCGGGTTAAGAACCTGGGCAATCGCTGTATGAATAATTCGGTCTTCAATGCAGGGGATCAAAAGGCGGCGATGCCCGCCCGAGCGCTTGGGGACATCGACAGCACGGTAGGGACCCGGGCGATGCGCGCCGTCGCGCAGGCGGCGGGACAGGTCGGTCAGGCGGCGTGCGGCGCCGGGCTGATACGCCGCGACGGTAACGTTGTCGCCACCGGAACAACCGCCATTCGAACGCACCTTTTCCCAAGCTAGATCAAGTTGCCGAAGAGACAGTATACTTTGCCAGAGTGAAGGCAATGGGGTAGCCTTTGCCAAGCTCAACTTGTCTCCTCGCGCATTTCGGGGCTATTTCTGGTTCAGAACTGTGCTTACATGTTGGTTTATAATGATAATATTCGTAATGTCTGCTCTCAGATCAGCTGTGCCTCCCAATTCCTTGGGCTGGCACATCTCGACCTCAGAATATTGGCAGAATTCGTGCTTGATTACAATGTACTCCAGAAGATATACAAAAATCACTTGTCCGCACGAAGGCGGATTGAAACGCGTTTTACTGTCCGATTCACGACCCGATGAACAAAAATCACTTGTCCGCACGAAGGCGGATTGAAACAGAGTGCGCCAAGCTTAAGATTCACGTCCTCAACAAAAATCACTTGTCCGCACGAAGGCGGATTGAAACAGGGTGGGCATGGTTATGCGGTGGGTGTCCAACAAAAATCACTTGTCCGCACGAAGGCGGATTGAAACGAAGATACGTAGGTTGCTGCCGCTGCCACACAAAAATCACTTGTCCGCACGAAGGCGGATTGAAACGCCACCGTCTCGTAGGTCGGCAGAGGGTTTCCACAAAAACCACTTGTCCGCACGAAGGTGGATTGAAAGCGGGTCATGTTTCACGGCAATTTTCAGCAATGATCACACCGCCTACAACTCGACTGGCGCTTGAATTGGCGCGACCGGATTTCACCGATCACATCACAGACCTTGCGGCTGCGTTCCACGATCAGACAGTAACGTTCCGGTTGCGTGGCTGTGGCACGTCTGCACCTGCGGATATCGGAGCGCATCTGCGCCGTTCATTTCTAGGCGCGCTGGGCGCCGCGGCGTCACCGGCAGCAATCGGGAACCTGCCATGCACATGGGATCCGCCCTGCGCATTGGACGTGTTCTGCCGCGAGCAGCTGCGCGGCCCTCAGGGGGATGGGCTGCCAAAACCCTATGTCATCCGCCATGCCGCCTTTGAGGGCGACCTTTTGGTAAGCCTGAGGATTTTTGGCATGGCCAACGACTGGTTCATGGCCGCAGCCGAGGCGATGGTAACCGGAATGCGCAACATTCTACCGTGGCAGCGCCTTTATTCCGCTCGGACGTCTGCCCCTGAAATCCTGTCTCGCGATGTTCAGATCGGGGCACCTGCTGCGGGGTTGCCAGAGACGCGCGCCGTTGCGGTGGTGTTCCTAACGGCCACGGATACCGGCGGCGCGTTTCCAGCACACGAACCTCACCGTATCGTGTCTCGTCTGTTGCGCCGCGTGGACGGTCTGTCGCGCTGGAACGGCCTGGCGCTGGAGCCCAGCGCCGGGAAGGCCTTCGCCGAATACGCCCGAACGCTCGATTACGATACCTCAGGGCTGCGTCGCGGTCGTTACGAAAGCCCTAACGCAAAGGGACAAGTGCGCGCAAAAGCGACGATGTCAGGGACGCTTGGGATCAGCGGTGATATTGCGCCTCTCTTGCCAGTTCTCGCCATGGGCGAGCGATGCCATCTGGGACGGGGCGCCGTCGAAGGACTGGGCGTCTTCAGAGTGGATGCGCTCTGAGAGTTTATCCAAGATCATATTGACCGGAGTGCACAGTCCAGCGAAGAATTAACGGGTTGGTCGAGCACCTTCGCAGGCGCGCGCCTGTGCGCGCGGTACCGCATGGCACCACGCTGGTGGTGACCGACGCGGGGCTGCTGGCCATCGGGATTGAGCCGGTGGTGGACACGCAGCCGACCGCAGCGGACACGTCGAAACCGGTCCATATCCGCGCAGGCACCAAGCAGGCCCAGATCATTGCGCTGCTGCAGCGCCCCGAGGGTGCGGCGATCATCGAGATCGTAGCGGAGAACGGCTGGATGCCACATTCGGTACGCGGCATGATCTCCGGGACGTTGAAAAAGAAGTTCGGCCTTCTCATTGCCTCTGAAAAGGTTGAGGGTATACCCGAACGCCAGTTCCAGGACCGATCATGCGGCCTCCACCGCACGGATCAAGGACGTCAGCGCGACCGGGTCCAGTGTGCTATCAAAATGCAAACAGCGGCCAAGGGGGGCAGCTTTGTCAAATAGAAAACTGATGCGGATTCAATGGCTTCCCATCAGGTGGCTTCCGCTGGCTGGCTTCCGGCGCGGTGGCTTCCACAAACTGGATTCCCTGGATTCCGAAAAAGAATCCAGCACGCCGAAGCCGTGATGCAGCAAGTCTTTGATAATGAGTCGTAATTTCCGAAAATTATGCGGCAGGTGGATTCCAAGTGGATTCCCCCACAAAATCCACTTTCGCTAGCGAAGTGCTGCGCTGCGCCCCCCCGCATACGTTTGGGGCCGGGGAGGAACCATGCCGTGGGGGGGTCAGGGGGCTGGCTTGACCAGCTTTGCCGCCTTTGGATCATAGCGATAGTCGACGATGGTCCCGTCCTTGATCCGCTCCACCGCCTCGTCGATCACAAAGAGCGGCACCATGAACCATTCTCGCGGCACATACGGACGGCCAAAGCGATCAATGATCTCCACGTCGAACCTTGCGGGATCGAAGATCCTGTGGATCAGCTTCTCAAGTTTCGACCTGTTGATGTTGAAGAGTTCGTAGGTGGCAACCACCTCGACATCCGCCAGCAGAAAGGTCGGCTGCATGTTTGCGCCAGCAATCCGCTGTTTTACGCCGTTGCCTGTCACGCCAATCTTGTGAACCAGATCGCGGTGCGCGGCGACCATCGGGTGATCGGACTTGCTGCGCAGGACATAGATCGTGCCACTGGCTGCGTCTCCGTCTTGTGGCTGGTCGGCGAACAGGGGCCCGGCAACAGGATCATCGATGCGGCGGCCAGCCTCGTCAGAGGTCAAGGCCTTTTGCAGCGACCGCATGAGCAGGTTGCTTTCCGTTCCGTTGTCGAAGATCACCCGCAGCCGCGCGTCGGAGTTGCCGCTGGCATTGATCTCGACCTTCCCTTTTTCTGCGACATAGGCCTTTTGGCCGCCGAGGATGAAGAACCGGCCGGGTTCGATTTCAGATTTTCGTTCAAACCTGCGAGAGGTCCGGACGCCCTGATCCAGATCGCGCTGAACCTGCTCAAAGAAAGGCTTGAAGGTCGCGAAGTCAGCGCATCGTTCCCGATTGGCGATTTCCTCGGCCGCACGCTTTTCGGCGCTTGGTCGAACATGGCGTAAATCGGTGATCTCTGACAACTCGTCATCAACACCAAGCGCTGCCAGCAAGGCATCATCGTCCAGTTCGCCTAGATCATCTTCCGACGCAATGTCATGACCACTCAACAGACCTTGATGATCGAGGGGTCCGACGAGATCGCGGCATTCAGGTAGTTCAGCGATCCGGTCAAGACGAACAGCATAAATCCGTTCGAAAACGTCTCGTCCCTCGCCATGCCGCGGGGCATGGCCATGCTCTTGCACAAAGCGCTGGATATCTTCGAACCCTGCAATGACCCGCTCCTGTTGTGGCGTGCATGAGCCAACCCGCTTGGCCTCGACCTCAACGCCAAGTTCCGCCAGGAGTGCATCATCGTCGACAGTAAAATCAGCCATTTGCAGCTTCAGCCTTCATGCGGGCAAGGAATGCGACTCCTTCAGCCATACGCTTTTCCCAGGCGTCCATCGAGGTAATTGACGGCAGGCGCCCACGCTCTTGTTTGAATTTCAGGGCCCGTTTGGCAAGATCGCGCGCCTCTTCAGGCGTCAGGTTCACTTTTTTGGCCGAGATCACAGCTGCCACCCGCTTGAGGCTTTCTTCGCTCATAGTCTTGGCAAGGATCGCATAGGCCTCGCCGAACGGGTTGATCCTGTCGATCAGGTCGATGTCCAGATCGCGCACATTCATGAACTTCCGGACTCCGTCGATCAGGGCCGTGCTGCCGGTCTTTTCGGCATCGCCGCCAGATAGCGCCAACTCCTTGGCCTTCTGCGTCAGGTTCAGGGCCGCAACGGCATGTTGGCGGACCGCTTCCTGGTCGTGATCATCCAGCTGCGGATATTTGTCCTTCACGATCTTGCCCATGCGAACTTGTGTCAGCTCTTCCGGCACCATTTCAGAATCGAACAATCCGCGTTCGATCGTGGTCTTGTCCTGGACGAAGGCGGTGATCACCTCGTTCAAGTCTTGCGTGCAGATGCGGTGAGCAAAATCGCTTTTGGGCTCTGCCAGGCCCTTGATCTCGATCTGGAACTTGCCGCTGGTCGGATTGAAGCCGACATTGCATTTGGTCGGATCGTAGCCCGCATCGCCATAGTCAAAGCCCGGCTCGGCCGTGCTGGCCACCGTCTTGGGCTTGAATTCGAACCTTGGGGCCAGAACCTGTTCCATCAGCAGGCTGGCGGCAATCGCCTTGAGGGTGTCGTTGACCGCCTCAGTCACAGCGCCTTCAGACGCGTCAGGCTCGGCGATCAAGTTGGTGAAACGCGCGGTTTCCTTACCCGGCGCGTCGCGGGTGGCGCGACCGATGATCTGCACCACCTCAGTCAGGCTGGCACGATAGCCCACGGTCAGGGCGTGTTCGCACCAGATCCAGTCGAAGCCTTCCTTTGCCATGCCCAGCGCGATGATGATGTCCACATGGTCGCGGTTCATCTTCTGGGCGGGGTCCTTCAGTGCCGCCGACACCTTGTCGCGCCGTGGCCCCTCGTCATCGACTAGATCGGCGATCCGCAGCACCCGGCCATCCGGCACCTTGACGAGCTGGAACCCCGTCACCGGATCGGTGCCCTGCCATTCGCCCAGCGCGTCAAGGATATGCTCCACTTCGCGATGCTTGTCCTTGGTGCTTTCGCGGGCGTTCACATTCGGGATGTGCAGGATGGTCTTTTGCGCGGGGTCCAGCACCCGCAGGATGTCGTCAACATAGGGGCCATTGTAAAAGAAATACCCGATGTCGAGGTTCTTGAGATATTCGTAGCCGTTCAGCTGCTCGTAGTAGGTGTAGGTCACCGTCTCGAACTTGGCCTCGTCAGTCGGCATCAAAACCGCCTCGGCATCGCCCCTAAAATAGCTGCCGGTCATGGCGACGATATGCGCCTTGTCCCGAGCCATGAATGACACCAAGTGCCCGCCCAACTTGTTGTCGGGGTTGGCGCTGACATGGTGGAATTCGTCGATGGCGATCAGGCGGTCGTCAAAGGCCTCGACCCCGAACCGCTCCACCGCAAAGCGGAAGGTGGCGTGGGTGCAGACCAGCACGCGGTCATCGCTTTCCAGAAACGCGCCGACCGAATTCACTTTGCCGCCATCCGTGCCGGGCGAATTGCACAGGTTCCACCGCGGTTCGACCTTCCAGTCAGCCCAGAAACCGAACTTCGACAGCGGCTCATCGGCAAAGCTAGAGCCGATGGATTTTTCCGGCACCACGATGATCGCTTGTTTCAGGCCCTGATTGTGCAGCTTGTCGAGAGCCACGAACATCAGCGCGCGACTTTTCCCCGAGGCTGGCGGCGACTTGATCAGCAGGTATTGCTCGCCCCGCTTTTCGTAAGCGCGTTCCTGCATGACCCGCATGCCGAGTTCGTTGGCCTTGGTCGAGCTGCCGTTGCGGGCATAGGTGACGGAAACGGAAGGGATT
>Ga0105052_10002709_pt1 | contig 21361 bp, 19 predicted proteins | sample FRY03_FD_78094 | JGI IMG/M metagenome (GOLD analysis project Ga0105052, IMG submission 78094) | Freshwater microbial communities from Lake Fryxell liftoff mats and glacier meltwater in Antarctica - FRY-03 | ecosystem: Environmental > Aquatic > Freshwater > Ice > Glacier meltwater ... | reverse complement strand
GATGCACACACCGACCCGCCCCCGCATGGCGCAGTGCGGCCATGTCCGCATCGCTCGCTGGTGGGTCCACCACCACCACATGCACGTCGGCGGGCAGATCTACATCGCCCACACCGCGATAGTCCAGCAGCGCGAGCATGGGGCCGCCGCGTGCCAGCGCCAACCGCGCGCGAAGTGCCCCCCGGTCGCATCGGTCGCCACCGATGACGGCCACCTCCACGCCAAGACGCCCCGGCGCCAGCACATCACCCAACACAGCGCGGCGGCGCGGGAGGTCTGCCACCACCGCGACCACGCCGCCATCCGCGCCGGCCAGCCCGGCGAGCAGCGGCAGCACCCGCCCCTCACCCCGGCGATCACACACCGCCACCGGCGGCGCGGAGGGTTCGCCCACGGGCGCGATGGCGAACGGCGATTGCACGAGGGCCTGCACCGCCTGGATACCGAGGCGATTGCCACACGTGACATCACACGGTGTCGCGCACCCCCCGGGCACACCCGGGCCCGCGGGGAGCGGCACGAGCGCCTCCAGCGTGACGCGCGCGCCCACCGTGTCCTGCCAGCGCTCCACCTCAAGCCGCGCCACCGCGTCGTACCGCGCATCCACCCCGGCCGCTTTCAGTTCGGGCCCGCGCTCACCCATGCCAAATCCGATCGCGGGGGCCATGACGCCCCCCGCGGACAGGCGCCCCTTCAGGTGCCGACCATTCCCCACGCGCGTAATGCCGGTGATTCCGCATCCGGGGATGACCAGCCGCGGCTCGGCGTTGCCCCGCCCAAACGGTGCCAACGCTTCCAGCGCCTCAGCGGTACCGAGGGTAAGATCGGGGCCGCCCGCAACCGCGTCCACCGTGCGTGTGAGCGCCCGCGCGATCTCGCTGCGGCGCGTGCCCGCCGACTCCTCCAGGGCCATGCGGAATTCCGCGATGTCGTCGGTTGCGAGCGACACCCCCACCGCACCCGCATGGCCGCCCCACCGGGACAGCAGCGCAGCGGCGTCACCCACGATCGCGTGCAGGTCAACCCCCGCGAGGCTGCGGCCGGACCCCTTGGCCTCTCCATCGGCCGTGGCCAACACGATGGCGGGGCGGCCAAACCGCTCCACCAGACGAGACGCCACGATGCCCACCACACCCTCATGCCACCCCTCACCGGCCACAACGGTGATGGCGGCACCCTGCCGCGCCGCCGTCTCGGCCTCGACCATGGCGATGGCCTCGACGGTGACCAGTCGCTCCACGTCCCGCCGTTCGGTATTCAACTGCCACAGTTCCCGCGCCAGCGCCCAGGCCTCGTCCTCATCGGTCGCCAGCAGCAGGTTGAGGGCACGTGTGGCATCGCCGAGCCGCCCCGCAGCGTTGATGGCGGGTGCCAACGTGAACGAGAGCCCGCGGGGCGTGATGGATCGGTGGTTCGACCCGGCAACCGCACACAGGGCATTGATCCCAATGCGTTCCCCGCGGCGAATCGCGGTGAGGGCGCGGTGCACGAGTCGGCGGTTGCCGTCAATGAGCGGAACCGCGTCGGCAACGGTCGCCAGCCCTGCGAGGTCAATGCCGGCATCGGCCAACGGCGACAACAGGTCGCCGTCCATGCGCCTCGCGATGGTGCGGGTGACGTCAAACACCACTCCCGCCGCCGCCGGAAGTGCGTCCATGCCCCTACCCAGCGCGGGATTGGCCAAGATGACTCGCCGGTGCGGGCGGGCGCCCGCGGCCAGGTGGTGGTCGAGGACGATGACGTCCAGTCCCAACTCGACTGCGCGGGTGAGGGCCTCCACGCTGCCGGTACCACAGTCCACGCACGCGAGTACCCGCGCACCCTCATCGGCCAGACGCTCCACGGTCGCCACCGATACCCCGTAGCCATCCGTGAAGCGGCTGGGCAGGAACGTGAGGACGTCACCCCCACGGGCGCGCAGTGCCCCGGCGAGAATGGCGGTGGAGCACACACCGTCGCAGTCATAATCCCCATGGATTGCGACGCGCTCCCCACGCTGGATGGCCTCCACCAGCCGATCGGCGGCGGCGCCCACACCGTCAATGGCCTCGGGGTCGCCCAGATCGCCATCGGCAGCCAGGAATTCGCGGGCGGCCTCGGGGTCGCCCAAACCACGCCGCACCAGAATCCAGGCCATGGGCTCGGGGCAATCGAGCGCCTCACGAATACGCAATACGTCCGCGTACCGCACGCGGGATGCACGCCACGGGGGCTCTTCGGGGCTGTCAGCCGGGCCGGACATCAGCCCCTCCGACCGTACCAGCGCTGACGGATGCGACCCCAGCTACCACGAGCCCGAACGGATCATCCCGATCACGATCCACCCGAAGAGCACGACACCCGCCACGAATCCCGGAACCCCGATCCACGCGAGGCCGAAGATGTGCGGCCCGGTCTGCACCAGCGTGCCGACGACCGCCGACCCAAGAATGACCGCGGCCGCAATGAGCGCGATGGCCACACGGTTGGCCGCGGCCAACCCCTTGTCGCTCGCGGCGCGCAGTTCCTCGAGGTTGATGGTGATGTGCACCTCGCCCTCCTTGAACTCGTCGAGGAGTTCGGACATCTGGAGCGGGTAGTCCAGGAAGGCGTTCGCGTACTTGCCGATGGCCTCGGGCACACGCGAGGCGATGCGCTCGGGGCTGAACCGCTCCAAGAACAGTTGGCGCGCGTAGGGGCTTGCAGTCTCAAACACGTTGAAGTCAGGCGAGATCTCAAGCGCCACCCCGGAGAGGGTGACCAGCGCCTTGTCGAGCAGGATCCACCGCGATGGCAGCGTGATCTGAAGGTCGTGGATGATCGTGAAGATGTCGTGCAGGGCACCCCGCACGTCAATCGCCTCCATGGACGCGCCGCTGCGCTGCGCCAGCACCTCGGCCAACGCCTGCGTGAGGTCCTGTTCCATGTCGCGTGGATAGGTGATGCCAAGCGCCTTCAGATCCCGGGGCAGCCGCTCGGAGTTCTGTTTGAGGATGTCACTGAACAGCCGTACTGCGGATTCGCGGTCACCCCGTGACAGCACCCCCATCATTCCGAAATCAATCAGCCCGATGTGATCTGGCCCGATGACCATGATGTTGGCCGGGTGCGGATCGGCGTGGAACAGACCGTTCTGAAAGATCATCTGCATCCACGACTCGGCGATGCGCGCGGCAAGCGTGCGCCGTTCCGCATCGGACATCCGGCTGAGGTCCACGTGCGCGAGGGGCTTCCCGGCGACGCGATCCATTGTCAGCACCCGCCCGGCGGTGCGACGCCAGTGCACTCTCGGCACATCCACATGGTCGTTGCTCGCGAAATTCGCGCGCACCGCCTCAGATGAGCGCGCCTCGTTGCGATAGTCCAACTCGTGGCGCACCGTGCGCGCGAACTCGTCAACGATGCCGGTCAGATCAATGAACGACAGCCACTTGATGCGGTCCTTGACGAGTGCCGCCAGCCGGTACAGCAGGTCAATGTCGGCGGCCAGCGTTGCGGCGGCCTCGGGCCGTTGCACCTTCACCACAACCTCCTGGCCGCCCGCCAAGCCGGCCACATGCGCCTGCCCCACCGATGCTGATCCGATCGGCTCCTCCTCGAACCATTCGAACGCCTGCTCGAGCGTGAGGCCGAGGTCCTCCTCCACGACGGCACGAATGACAGGGAATGGCTCCGGTCGCGCGCTGTCCTGAAGCTTCCGCAGTTCCACGATGATGTCCTGTGGCACCACATCGGGGCGCGTAGACAGCAACTGCCCGAACTTCACGAACGTCGGCCCGAGTTCCTCGAGCATCTCCCGAACCCGCACCGCGCGCGTGGACCGGTCATCACTGGGGTCGTTCGGTTTTGCGCCATGCCGTCGAAACACGTACCCGAAACCGTGTCTGGTGGCGATGCGTGTGATGTCGCGCAGGCGCGCGATCGTGGTGCGGCGCTCGCCCCGGCTCATCGCGTCACGGTCCCCATGATCCTGCAGCCTCCCCGGCGAACTACTCCGCGCTCAGGGCAGACGCAGTCGGACTCTGCCCGCCGGTCTCCTCGAGCAGGCGGATTCGGTGCTCCAAGTCTGCGATGCGCTGGTCAACATCAACCAGATCGTCGCGCTGGGCGATGCCGAAGTCGCGCAACAGGCTCTGAACGCCACCCTCGATCTTCCCCACGAATCCCGCCGCGGTTCCCCCACCGGCGGTACGCGCCCGCTCGATGAGATGCTCCACGGTGACACGGCCCTCGTCCTCGCCCAACTGGCCGCGCTTCACGAGGTCATCCACGATTGCCTCCGCGCGCTCGCGCGTGAGGGCCGCGGCCCCGACAGCCACGAAGATCGCCTGCTCAACTGCTTCACGTACACCCATCATGACTTCCTCCGCCGACGCACTTGGCTATGACGCCGCTCACGCTCCGGCGGCGTGGCTGGGGCGGGCTGCGACTGACCAGATGATGACGCATCGGGCACAGGGGCGTCGGCGGGCGGCCCCTCAGGCGCGTCAACGGCCGATGCGTCGGGCTCGTCACGCATGAGCGACGGCAGGTCGTCATCCGCCTGGAGGGCCGCCTCCGCGCGCTCGAGCGCGACCATGTCCACGCCTTCCAAGTCGTAACGCTGGTCCCGCTCCGCCCGCTTCCGCGCCTTGGCCGCACGCTTCTTACCCTCTGGCTGGCGTTCCTTCCAGATGGCCGCGAGCGGCGCCGCGATGAGCAGGGACGAGATTCCGCCCGTCAGCAAACCGATGAGCAGCGCGAATGCGAAGTCGCGCATGGCGCTTCCGCCGAAGATGAACAGGAGCAGTACTGGCACGATGGCGGTGAGGCCCGTGATGATGGACCGCGTCAGCGTCTCGTGAACCGAGCGGTTGACCACGTCCTTGTAGCGCGCGTTGCGCATGAGCGGCGTGTTTTCTCGAATGCGGTCAAACACCACGACCACGTCGTACAGCGAGTATCCGAGGACGGTGAGCAGCGCCGCCACGGTCGCGCTCGTCACCTCTCTACCGCTGATCGAGTAGATGGCGAGCGACAACCACACGTCGTGCAACACAGAGACAAGCGCTGGCAGTGCCAATCGGTACTCGAAGCGGATGGTCAAGTAAACGATGATCAGCAGGAATGAGAGCGCGATGGCCCAGATGGCGCGTTCCACCACCTCCCGGCCAAACGTGGGACCGACGGTCTCCACCGCGTAGGTGCGCTCGTCAATGCCGCCGAGCGTGGTGTCCATGTTGCGCTTCAACGTGTTCAGCGCGCTGGGCTGCAGGGTGGGAGTCTCGATGTGGAACCCGCGGGCCCCGGTGGCCGTGTCGGTCGTCACCTGCACCTGGGCGTCCGGGTAGCCGTTGACGGACAGCAGTTGCCGCACCTGGCCCTCGGTTGCGTTCCCCGTCTCGAATGCAACGGCGATACGTGTGCCGCTGTTGAAGTCCAAGCCGAGGTTGAGGCCCTTGATGCCGATGAAGATGGACCCGAACGCGATGGGGATGAACGAGATGGCCAGCCACAGGCGCCACTTGCCGACGAAGTCGAACTTCCAGCGCCGCGCGGGCACCGTGAGGCCAACCAACTTCTCGTTCTGGAACACCTTGGTGCCCGCGAGCATCTCGATTACCACGCGCGTCACCAGCACCGCGGTGAAGAGCGACAGCAGCACACCGATCATCAGCGTGAAGGCAAAACCCTTGGGGCCGGCGGTCGCGAAGAGGAACAAGATGGCCGCCGTCATGAACGTGACGACGTTGGCGTCAATGATCGCGCTGACGCCCTTCGTATAGCCCGTGAGGATCGCCGACTTGGCGCTCCGCCCGGCTCGGGCTTCCTCACGTATTCGTTCGAAGATGACGACGTTGGCGTCGGACGCCACACCGATGGTGAGGATGACGCCCGCGATGCCCGGCAGCGTGAGCGTGATCGGCACGAGCTCGGCCACGGCGAGATAGAACAGCCCGTAGATGATGAGTGCCGCCGCCGCGATGACGCCCAGCAGGCGGTAGTAGGCGATGAGGAAGATCATCACGATGACCAGGCCCGCGAGGCCCGCCCACAGGCCCCGGCTCAGTGACTCGGCGCCCAGCGTGGCGGACACCTGCTTCTGGCTGATCACATCCAGGCGGATTGGGATCGCGCCCGAGTTCAACTGATCGGCCAGCGTACGGGCGGAGTCGGTGGTGAAGCTGCCCGAGATCTGCGCGCCGTTGCTGCCGCTGATGCCGTTGGGGTACGCCTTGAAGTCCACGGTGGGCGTGCTGATGATCTTGCCGTCCAGCACGATGGCGAAGCGCTGCAGATCACCCCGCAGCGCACCGCGCTGGGCAAGGCCACGCGTGACATCCTGGAACTTTTGCGCCCCCTGATCGGTGAACGACATTGTGACGATGGGCTCCTGACCGCCCCCGCTCCCGGAGATGTCGAAGCTCTGCGACCCTGAGGTGACGTCACGGCCGGTCAGTCCCGGCTTGTCCTGCATCAGCACGTACACCGTGCGCGAGGCACTGTCGGGCTTCGTGGGGTCCAGCTGCTGCTGGTCGCTGTAGACGATCAGGCCGGCCGGAACCTTCTCCAACTCGGCACTGGCGGGCACTTTGCCGCGGAACTGCTGCAGCAACGACGCTTTCTCAACCTCGGGCCCGGCGACCAGCGTGTGCGCGGCATTCTTCTTGAACAGGTAGTAGCTGGCGGACCCTTCGATGGGAGGCTTCGGGGTGACCCCCTGCGACGTCTTCACTATCTTGTAAAGGCTGGGGTTATTCGTGACGAGGTTGGCCTCGTAGTCGGTGAAGACCAGCTGTGCGGGTGTGATCAGGTCCTCCACCACCTGATCGGGATTCTTCGCACCGGGAAGCGACACCGAAATCTGGTCGCTTCCCTGCGTCTGGATCTCTGGCTCCGATACACCGAATGCGTCCACGCGGTTGCGGATGACCTCGACCGAACGGGCGATGGCCTCGGGCGTCACCTGCGCATCGCGCGTCGGCTTGCCTTGCAGCACGACCTCCACGCCACCCTGCAGGTCGAGGCCCAGCATCACGGGCTTCACGGCAACGACCACAGCGGATGCCGCGATCAGGCCGATGACGACCGCAAGGAAGAGAATTGAGCGATGCCGCAGGTTCACCGGCGTGCCCCAGATGCCGCGTTGCTGATAATTGGAGCCTTAGGCGGCGTCGGACTGATCCGCGGGGGCGTCCGTAGGCATCCTGCGGGCCACAGCCGACAGCGAGATACGGATGTCCACGTCCTCAGCCACCTGCAAGAGCAGGGTGCCGCCGTCCTCCATCTCGGAGACGACGCCGTGGATACCGCCGGTCGTGATGACCTCGTCACCAGACGCGAGCGTAGACGCCAGCAGTTCCATCTCCTTGCGCCGCTTCTGCTGCGGGCGCATGCCCACGAAGTAGATGAGCGCAACGAAGATGATGATGTAAATAGGAAGAAGGAGTCCCGACATGCGGAATTCGACCTCGTTTTGAGGGGATCTGGACCGCCGCAGGCTAGCAGCGCGGTCCGGCTGCTTGGGGCACCCCCGGTCGCCGCACTCGCTGGTAGCGTGGCCGCCCGTGAGCCTCTCGATCGCCATGGTCAGCGAGTACGTGTATCCGACGCTCGGAGGCGTCAGCGAGCACGTGCACTTTCTCTCCCGCGAGTTGGCCGCGCGAGGGCATGACATCACCATCGTCACCGGCAACATCGGCGATGCGGGTGAGGTCGCCGAGATGGACCGCCAGATGTTCCGCGACAATGGCTATCGCACGCGACGAATCGGCAAGTCGGTGCCGATGGTGTCGAACGGCTCCATCGCCCGCCTCACGGTGGGACTGGGCATCAAGCCGCAGCTGGCCGATGCCATTCGCGGGGTGGACGTGGTGCATGCCCAGGCACTGGCGTCCCCCACCCTGCCGTTGCTGTGCCTGCGCGTGTCCACCGCACCGGTCACCGTCGGCACCTTTCACACGTACTTCGAGGGCAGCCATATGGCCTACCGTGTCCTCGGGCGCTATGTACGCGCGGCGCTCGACCGTCTGGACCGCCGAATCGCGGTGTCGGATGCCTGCATTCAGGCGCTCTCCCCCTACTTCCCAGGTGACTGGGACGTGGTGCCCAACGGCATTGACTGCTCCCTGTACCGCCCCATCACGCCGGAGGAGCCGCGCGCGCCGGGCCGGCCGCGCATCCTGTTCGTGGGCCGGTTCGACCCGCGCAATGCTCTGGGTGACCTGCTCGAGGCCGCGGCTGTGCTCAAGGCCGAGGGACACGACTTCACCGTGCAGGTCATCGGCGACGGCCCCACGCGCCCCATGTATGAACGCAAGGCGCGCAGTCTGGGCCTATGGGACCGCATCGAGTGGCTGGGCCTGCTCAACGAAGAGCGCCCCCACTACTACCGGCAGGCGGACATCATGGCAGCGCCGTGCGTGCTGGCATCGTTCGGCGTGGTGCTGCTCGAGGCGCTCGCATCCGGCACCCCGGTGGTGGCGGCTGACAACGTCGGGTTTCGGCAGGTCATCCGCGGCGACGTGCCCGGCCGGTTCGTTCCGGCGCGCGACCCAGCCCAACTGGCCGTGGGCATCGCGGAACTGCTTGTGGATCCCGCCGGTGCCGCGGCCCTCGGACTGCGGGGCCGTGCGGCCGTGACGGCCGAGTTCAACTGGCCACGTGTAACCGACCAGATCGAGGATATCTACCGCGAGGTGCTGGCGTCCAAGCGGGGCGGGGCGGTGCCCGCGGTCAACTCCCGGGCGTAGCGCCACCGTCAGAGAAGAACGATGACTGCGCGGCCTCGGCGCCCCGTGGTACCTCAAGGCCCAGATGCAGATACGCACGCGGGGTGGCGATGCGACCGCGCGGGGTACGCGCCAGAAGGCCCTGCTGAAGTAGAAACGGCTCGTACACATCCTCGATCGTGTCCCGCGACTCGCCCACGGCATCAGCCAGCGTGCCAAGCCCGGTCGGGCGTCCGGCAAACGTCACGGCCAAACGCGTGAGGATCTTCCGGTCGAGGTCGTCCAGCCCCGCGGCATCCACCTCGAGCACGAGCATGGCCTCTTCCGCCACGCCCCGATTGACCGGGCCCAGGTCTCGCACCTGGGCCACGTCGCGAACCCGCCGCAACAAACGATTGGCGATTCGCGGCGTGCCCCGTGAGCGCCCCGCGATGGCCAGCGCCCCCTCCGCGTCCACATCAACACCCAGCAGCCCGGCGGACCGCGTGACAATCTCCGCAAGGTCGGTCGTCCCGTAGTAGTCGAGACGCTGCACGACGCCGAACCTGTCTCGCAGCGGGGTCGTGAGCAGACCGGTGCGCGTGGTGGCGCCCACCAAGGTGAACCGGGGGAGATCAAGGCGAAGGGTGCGGGCCTGGGGACCCTGTCCGAGCACCACATCCAGTTCGAAGTCCTCCATCGCGGGGTACAACACCTCTTCCACCGCGTGGTTCAGGCGATGGATCTCATCCACGAACAGAATGTCGCCCGGACTGAGGGCGGTGAGGATCGCCGCCAGATCGCCCTTGCGTTCGAGCACCGGGCCGCTGGTCACCGTGATCTCCACGCCCATCTCACTGGCGAGAATGAGTGCGAGCGAGGTCTTTCCGAGCCCGGGGGGGCCGGCCAGCAGCACATGGTCGAGCGCCTCGCCGCGCTGGCGGGCGGCCTCGAGGAAGATGCCGAGTTGTTCACATACGGAGTCCTGACCAACGAAGTCGCCCAGCCGCTTGGGGCGCAGCGAGGTGTCGAGCTCACCGTCGTCCGCCACGGCGTCAGGATCCGCGAGCCGCTCCTCGCTCATCCGCGACCCAGCGCGGCCAGACCGTGCCGGATGAGGTGCTCCTCGTCCAGACCCTCATCGGCACCCACGAGCGCCCGATCCACCTCGGCCTCCGAGAACCCGAGGGCCAAGAGGCCATCGCGCGCACCGCCGCGGGGGCCGCTACCCGGCGCCGGTGCGATGGCACCGCTGCCGCCCACCTTGTCGCGCAGTTCGAGGATGACCCGCTCAGCGGTCTTCTTACCCACCCCGGACGCTTGGGTGAGATACGACACCTCGCCGCCCCGAATCGCGTTAGCCAGCAACTGGGGCGTGGTGAGGCCGCAGATGGCCAGAGCCATCCGGGGACCAATACCGCTCACGCCGAGCAGCTGCATGAACAGCACGCGCTCGTGATCGTCACCGAACCCGTACAGGTCCATGGCGTCCTCGCGCACGACGAGATGGGTCTTCAACATCATCTCGGTACCGATGGCGGGCAGCAGCCCGCGTGTGTGGTCGCTCACGCGCACGTGGAAGCCCATGCCCCCCATGCACACCACGACACCGTCGGCGTCCTGGTCAGCGAATTGCCCTCTCACGAACCTGATCATGGGCGCAGGCTATCGCCCACGACGGACGCCGATCGCGGCTTGCAACGGACCGCCGGCCGCGTGGCAGATGGCGGCGGCCAGCGCATCGGCCGCATGATCGGTATCGGGCTCGATGCGCGTGAGGCGCACCACCATCGCCCGCACTTGGTCTTTGAGGGCACGCCCGTTACCGGTGACCGACTGCTTGACCTGATGGGGCGTGTACTCGGTGACGGCCACCCCGGCGCGCGCGCACGCCACCAGAAGCGCCCCCCGGGCAGCCGCCATTCCCATGGCCGAGGTGCTGACCGGATGCACGAAGAACGACTCGAGCGCTGCGCCATCCACAGGATGCTCGGCGATAACCGCAGCGACGCCGTCATGCAGTGTGAGCAGGCGTTGCTCCAACGCCTGCGTGGGGGGCGTGCGGATAGTGCCCCACGCGAGCGCCTCGATGCGGCTGCCCGAGCCGCGAATGACCCCATAGCCGGTATTGGCCAACCCGGGGTCGATGCCGAGCACAATCATCTAGGAGGCGACCGCCTCCATAACCGCCTCCGAGATGTCGAAGTTCGCGTAGACATCTTGGACGTCGTCGTTCTCGTCCAGGTTGTCCAGCAGGCGCAGCAGTTGACGCGCCTCCTTCTCACCCGTCTCGACGGTGACCTTGGGCAGCATGGTGATGTCGGCCGATGCCATGGCGAAGCCCGCTCGTTCCAGACCCTCGCGCACCTGTGCGAGTTTCACGGGGCCGGTGACCACCTGCCACTGGGTGCCGTCCTCACTGATGTCCTCGGCACCCGCCTCCAGCGCCGCGTCCATCAGGGCGTCCTCGTCCACGCCGTCACCCTCGATGAGGATGATGCCCTTGCGCTCGAACTGCCACGCGACGCTTCCGGGGGTTCCGAGTTCGGAGCCATTTTTGGTGAAGATGTGGCGCACATCGCTGGCGGTGCGATTGCGGTTGTCGGTGAGGGCGACGCAGAGGATCGCCACGCCACCTGGGCCGTAGCCCTCGTAGGTAACGGTCTCGTAGTCCACCGCATCCGCGCCGCCACCGGCGCCCTTCTGGATGGCCCGCTCGATGTTGTCCTTGGGCATCGAGTTGGCGCGTGCCTTCTCGATGGCGCCCGCGAGGGCCGCGTTGGACTCCGGCTCACCGCCGCCCTCACGGGCGGCAACGATGATCCCCCGGCTGAGCTTGGAGAAGAGTTGTCCGCGCTTGGCGTCGGCCGCACCCTTCTTCCGCTTGATGGTGGCCCACTTACTATGCCCCGACACGGATGTCCCCCTTCTGATCCTCAGCCACCGGCGCACCGCCCCCGCGAAGCCCCTCGACGAACAGTCGGTGGAGTCGGCGGTCGCCCGTCAACTCCGGGTGAAACGCGCACACGATGCGCGATCCGTCGCGTGCGGCAACGATATGACCGGCGTGATCTGCGAGTACTTCGACTGACGGGCCGACCATCTCGATCCACGGCGCACGGATGAAGATACCGCGCATGGGCGGATCCCCGAGCACCGGCACGTGCACATCAGCCTCGAATGAGGCCACCTGACGCCCAAAGGCGTTGCGACGCACGGCGATATCCATGCCCCCGATGAGCGCCTGCGCACCACCGCCCTCGATGCGATCGGCCAGCATGATGAGCCCCGCACACGTGCCGAACACGGGAAGGCCGTCGTCAAGACGACAGCGCAGGGCATCAAGCAATCCGGAAGGCCCGGCCACCAGACCGAGCGTGGTGCTCTCACCCCCGGGGATGACCAGACCATCGAGGCCGTCCAGATCATCCGGCAGGCGCACACGCGTGGTGCGCGCACCCACATCGGCAAGCGCGGCCTCATGCTCCGATACCGCACCCTGCACGGCGAGCACCCCGACGCGCGGCCGGGTGATGGCCGCCGCCGTCACCAGCCCCGGGTCTGCAGGAGCCCGCCCTGAGCAGCCAACTCGGAGATCTCGAGACCGGGCATGGCCTCGCGTAGCCCACGCGAGACACGGGCAACGATCTCGGGGTCATCCCAGTGTGTGGTGGCCGCCACGATCGCGCGTGCGCGCGCTGGCGGGTCGGCGCTCAAGAAGATGCCGCTACCCACAAATACGCCCTCGGCACCCAGATACATCATCAGCGCCGCGTCGGCAGGTGTGGCGATGCCGCCGGCCGCGAAGTTGACCACCGGCAGACGGCCGTTGACGCCAACCCACTCGACGAGGTCCAACGGGGCGGCAATGTCTCTGGCGATGGCGAACCGCTCCTCGTGGGTGGCGGAGGCCACCTGGCGAATTCCCTGCGTGATGGTCTTCATGTGGCGCACGGCCTCAACCACGTTGCCGGTGCCCGCCTCGCCCTTGGTGCGCATCATCGCCGCACCCTCGGCGATGCGCCGCAGCGCCTCGCCCAGATTGGTGGCGCCGCAGACGAACGGCACGGTGAACGTGCGCTTGTCCACGTGGCTCGCCTCATCCGCGGGCGTGAGGACCTCGGACTCGTCGATGTAGTCAACCTCGAGTGCCTGCAGCACCTGCGCCTCGAGGTGGTGGCCGATCCGGCACTTGGCCATTACCGGAATGGAGACCGCCTCCTGAATGCCGATGATCATCTCGGGGTCGCTCATACGCGCCACGCCGCCGACCCTGCGGATCTCCGCAGGGATGCGCTCGAGGGCCATGACGGCGCACGCGCCGGCATCCTCCGCGATCTTCGCCTGCTCGGCGTTGACCACGTCCATGATGACCCCGCCCTTGAGCATCTGGGCAAGACCCGCCTTCACCGCGTCGGTCCCCGTGGCACCATTGGCGCCAGCGTCGTTACTCACCTTCGTCATCTCCTCGTCGAACTCAACGGAGAGTGTAGAACGGCGCGGGCCGCACCGGCGTGACTACGCCGCGGAGAGCGTGCGGCGGGCCACTGGCTGGGCCGCGAGGGCCTGGGCCAGCGCCTGCGCCACGGCGACGAATGCAGTGAGGCTGGATTCACCACCCCGCTCCTCGGCCGGGATCACGCGCACGTGCGGAGCACGGGCGGCAGCAGAGAGGCTGGAGTCAACGAGCGCCACGGCGGGAGCGCCGGCAGCGCGCGCAGCGGCCACGGCGTATTCGGCGACCTTTGTGTCCTTGCCCACCGACACGGCGATGAGGGCGCCGCCGCGAGCGAGGGCACCCAGACGCATGCGAATGCGTGGCTCTGTGGAGTCCACCAGCAGCACCTCACGACCGGCGCGGGCCAAGCGCTCTTCCAAAAGCGCGAGTACCGGGCGCGCGGCGGCGTCACCCGCAATGACCAGTGGCTGCATGCCAGCGAGGGCGGTCGCGAGCGGCAGCACGCCATCCGCGCCAAGTCGTGCGGCAGCGTCCTCAAGAGCAAGGCGGTCGGCGTCGAGCACCTGCACCCGGTCAAGTGGCATTCTCCCAACGGCGCGCACGCCAAGGCCGGGGCGATGCGCCTGACGGACGGTGCGCTGCAGTTCTGGGTAGCCGGCGTAGCCGAGCGCCTGCGCGAAGCGCACCACCGTGGCCGGGCTGCAGTGCGCGGCGTGGGCCACCTCGTGGGCTGACACCAGCGGCAATTCCGCCAGATTGTCAATCAGATAACGCGCGAGCGCCTTCTGGGCCGGACTGAACCGGTCGTAGTCGCGGCGGAGGACCTCTGCGAGTTCATTTGCGTCGGGCGGCACGAGCCAATGTTTCGACGAATCGGGCCGCGCCCCTTCCCCGCCCCACACGATTGCGTGACCTCAGCCGTGGACATCGCGGCCACACACGGGCACGATGATGAGCGTGAAGCGCATCGCCATCACTCTCGTCGCCCTCATGGCGCTGCCGGCGGGAGCCAGCGCCGCAGCCAAATGGCTTCCTCCGTCGGTGATCGCACCGCAGGCGCGCGGAACCGGGGCGCCCTCCGTTGCCGGCAATGATGGCGGGCGTGTGGTGGCCGCGTGGGCCACGTCAACGGGCGTAGTTGCCACTCTGCGCACGCCGGGCGGACCGTGGTATGCCCCCGTGCGCGTTCCCGGCAGTGGCCCCGCCGCCACGCAGGTGTCCACTGCCATGACCACCGGCGGCCTGGCGGCGGTCGCGTGGGTCCACCGGGGTCGCGTGCGCGTGAGCGTGCGGCCCGCGCGTCAACGATTCCTTCCCGCGGTCACCGTATCGGGCGCCCACCGCGTCGCCTCAACACCGGTCATGGCCTTCGGGGGACCATGCGCCCCACTGATTGTGTGGTCCGAGCAGGTAACCAGCGGCGGTGCGTCAGCCATCATGTCGGCGTGTGCAAGTGCCGCCGGAGTCTTCGCCACAGCACGGCCCGTGTCCGCAACCGGCGACAACGCGTTCACCCCGACCGTGGCCGCCAGCCGTGGCGGCACCGTCGTTGCGTGGAGATCCGACGCCGCCGATCAATACCACGTGCGTGCTGCCCTACGCCAGCGCAATGGATCGTTCACGGTGAGCGGCGACGTCTCGCAGGCGAGTGCGAGTGTGTTCGTGGACCCCGCGGTGACCATCGCGCCCACGGGAGACGCGACCGCAGTGTGGACGCTCTCGCGTGGCGCCGACCTCATCACACAGTCCGCAACACTGCCCGCGGGGGGCACGTGGGGCCGCGTGAATGATCTCTCGCGCGTCGGAGGCCACGCGCGAGGCGCGCAGGTGGCAACCGATGCATCTGGCGACGCGGTGGCCACTTGGGTGCGCAACGGCGTGGTGCAGGCAACCACACGCGTCGTCGGCCAGCCATGGGCGCCGCCGCGCGACCTGTCCGACGCCTCCATCACGGCCGGCGGCCCCCGCCTCTCGGTGAGCGCATCCGGCGCGGCGCTCGTGACGTGGCCGGCGGTGACCGGTACCACCGCCATCGCTCAGGCCACACTGCGATCGGCCGGTGGCGACTTCGGTGCCCCCGCCACCATCTCCGACCCGCGCTTCTCCGCCCTCGCGCCGCAGGGTGCCATCGGCGACGACGGCATCGCTCCCGTCGCGTGGCAGTGGCTCGATCCCACACTCGAGTCGTTCCTCGCACCCGCCGGTGTGACGTCGGCAACAGGCTTCGCCGGGTCAGACCAGCCCGGGCCCGCCATCGTCGTTGATCTTCGTGCGCGGCCGTCGAGCGTGCGCCCGGGACAACGCATTCTGGTGACATTTGGGCTCTCGGACCGCTCCCGGGTGCGACTGGTCATCACGCCGGCCTCGGGTGGCGCCGTGAAGGGAGCGCTCTCGGTGAGTGGTGCGGATGGCGCGAATGCGATCGCCTTCGAAGGCGGCCTCGGCGGTGCCTCGCTCGGGCGAGGGCGTTGGCGTCTTCGGGCCACGCCTGCCGGAGGCCTCAGCCGCTCGCTCGTCCTCGTTGTGCGATGATTTCCGCCGTGCCGCGCGCTGCCTCCATCACACGCGACCTACAGATTGACGGTGTCGGGCTCGCCACGGTGGGTGGCCTCGGACTCATCTTGTCGTTTCTGGTCATCGCGGACAGCGCCACGCGCATTATCGTGCCGTGGCTCATCGTGCTGGTTGTTCTGGGACTTGCACAGGTCGTCATCGGTGGCGGATGGCTACGCAACGCTGTGGACGACGCAGTACCGGCGCCCGCCGATCTCACTACCGAGTCGCCATCCGACCAGCTCCGTCGCGCGGGGCTCCCCACCGTGGTGGCCGCCGTGCTCCTTGCTCTCGCGCTGCTCGCCGTGCCGCCCTTCGCACCGATCGTCGCGGGTCTGGCGATGGGTGCGGCAATGACCGACCTGCGATCACGCAAGTGGATTCACGCAGATGAGCGGGCCCGCGGCGTCACCATAATGCGTGAAGCCACCCGCCTGCCGTTCGCCAATTCCCGAAAGCGCCTGTGGGTGCTGGAGGACGTCGCCTAATAGTGCCCCGAGTCGTAAATTCGTATGCAGTTTCCGAGCGAATCCCCCGCGATGCAGCCGGGAACTGCCACGTAATTTACGACTCGGGGCACTAGTTTTCGAACGGGTCGGCGGGACGTCCGTCGGCCGTCAGTTCCTCGATGGTCGCACTGATGCCATCGAGACGTGCCACGCACCAGGCCTCGAGTGCCGCGCCACGCCGGAACAGCACGAGCGCCTGCTCCAGTCCCACGTCGCCCGCCTCCAGCGCGTCCACGCACTGTTCTAACTCCGCCATGGCCGTTTCAAACGCGGTGCCCTCCGGCACGTCGTCGGTCGTCGCGATCGTGACCCCGTCCAGCGATGCGCTATCTGTCATGCGTCCTCCTCATCAGCCCGCACCACCGCGGGCACCGTTCCATCCGCAAATGTCAGGCGCACGCGCCCGGCCGTCAGCGCGGCGTCAGCCGACTCAACGGCCCGACCGCTGGCATCGCGCACGAGGGCAAAGCCGTCCGCCAGCGGACGCTCGGGGTCACGCCCCACGCGCCGTGCTGCCAGCACCTTAAGGCGGGCACGCGCCGCAGACGGCACCGCCGACCCGGCACGGCGTCTCCGGGCTGCAAGAGCACGCAGATCGCGACCGGGAGCATCCGCCGCATCGCGCACCTCGCGTGCCAGACGTCGTCCCAGTTCCCGCACGCGCTCCCGCGGGCGACGGACAACCGCCTCGTGCGGTCGCATCAGACCCGGGCGGGCGGACAGCAACTCAAGGGCCCGGCGAGGGCGCACGGCGCAGCGGCGCGCTGCGCCCCTGAGGCGACGGCGCAGCGCACCCAGGTCCTCGTCGAGGGCCTCGCGGTCTGGCACCACGAGGTCCGCTGCCGCTGTTGGCGTCGCCCCCTCGGCATCGGCCGCGAGACAGGCCAAGGTCACGTCCGGCTGGTGGCCGATACCGACCACCACGGGCGTACGAGTTGCGCGAATGGCCCGCACGATCGTCTCGTCGCTGAACGGCAGCAGGTCCTGCAGTGATCCACCGCCGCGGGCGATGATGATGACGTCCACGCGTGGATCGGCGTCGAGCAGCGCGAGTGCCCGCACCACCTCATCAGCGCACGCGGAGCCCTGCATGGCGGCCTGCACCACGATCACCGGCACCGGCAGCCGCGCCGCGATGCGCTGCAGTACGTCAGCGCGCGCGGCGCCAGCCCGTGCCGTGATGAGGCCAATGCCGCGGGGCACGAACGGCAGCGCCCGCTTCAGCGATGGATCGAAGAGCCCCTCCGCCGCGAGTCGCCGTCGGCGTTCCTCGATGGTACGCAGGATCGCGCCCTCGCCCGCGGGCTCGATGCGGTGCAGGCGGATGATGAGTCGGCCGTCCCGCCGCGAGAACTCCGGGCGCGCCACGGCCTGGACGACATCACCATCGGCAAGGGCGTACCCCTGCCCCACATCGGTGGCCCAAGCGAAACAGTCCACGCGTGCATCCATACCGTCGCGCGGGTCTTCGAGACGAAACCAGAACATCCGGGCGCCGCGGCCCGACCGCAGATTCACCACCTCGCCGCGAATGTGCACGGTCCTCGTGTGCTCGCTCAGCACACGCTCCAGCGCGCTGACGACGTCGTCCACCTCGAACACTCGCGCAGTTGCGTCGTTGCCGCTCATGCCGCGATGATCGCAGCGGCTCCCGACGGCAGGCCTCAGACGGGCGGCGGCACCGACACGAGTACGGCCACGGCCACGAGGACCGCGAGCGCCAGTACCAGCTCGGCGCGCATGCTGATGCGAAGGGCCCCAAGCGACGCGGTGCCGCCCGGCGCGATGCCGAGGGCCGCACGCTCAAGACGCGGGTGCAGCACCCACCGGTTCCAAGCCGCCACCGCCAGCATGACGGCGAATATCGCCAGCTTCACGACGAGGGCCGCGCCGTAGGCCGTGGTCCACAGCGCGCTGGGCGACGGCAGTTCCGCCAGCGCGCGGTACACGCCGGTCACCACGAGCACCACCACCGCGGCCATGGCTACGGCTGAGAACCGCACCACGATGCCGGCGCCAAGTCGCACGCGGTCGTCCGGCGCGAGGGCACGAAGCAACGGGATGGCGAGAACCGCGAGCATGAGGATGCCGCCCAGCCACACGGCTGTCGCCCAGCCGTGCAACACGTCAAGCATGATGCCCAGCGTGGCATCCGTTCCCGTGGACGCGTGACCCGACCACGAGAGCACGATGGCCCCGATGACACCCGGCGCGACCAATGCTGTCGCCCGGGTCGCTCCCGGGGATGGCGAGGCGTCCCCCCGGCGCACGATGACGCCAGCCGCCGCCGCGATGCCCGCCAGAATGGCGAGGCCCACCCATGCCGTTCCCCATCGGGTGTCCCCGAGCAGGGTGCCAAGGCCTGCCGTGCCGATCCCCAGCCGGGCCGCTTGCGCCGGAAGCGCCATGGCCAGACCCGCCAGCCAAGAAATCTCGAGTGCCCACCAGACCCGCCACCACGCGCGAACCGGTGCATCCGCGGCGAAGGCGGAGCGGGCGCGGCGCCCATCAGCGTCCACATCACCGGGCGGCGCAATGCCGCCCTGCCTCAATGCGGTGCCCAGCACCCACTCGCGAGTGACCGCCATTCCGAGCGTCCCGAGCACGCCCAGCAGCACCAGCAGGCGGGCGACGATTCCCACCAGACCAACGCCATCGGACCCGCGGGGAGCGATGGGTGGTGCCACCGGTTCGGCGGATCGCACCACCAGTGCCCGGGTACCCGCGATGGGGTGCCCGTCTGTGGCCAGAACCGACCACACCGCCCGATAGGTGCCCGCCCCATCGAAGGGCACCCCCAGCACGATGGCATCGGGATCATCGGGGTCCACCCGTGCCAATGATGCACGCGCGCCGTGGGGACCAACAACGGTGCCCGATGCAAGCGCCTGCTCCAGCGGCGTGCCAAACGGTATGCGCAGAACCGACGGCGCGGTCGCTATGGGCGCCCCCGCGGCCAGCGCCGTGCCGCCCAGCGCCACCACCAACACAAGCGTAATGAGTACCCGTCGCATCAGGTTCCGAAAAAAGGGGCAAGCAGGGCGATATTCATCACGAGTGCCATCCCCGGGTTCACGCCCAGGGCGATGATGATGATCGCCGGCGCCATGGTGATGCCCGGCGAGGGAGTCCGCCGCCGCACGCAGCACCAAGGCATCGCCCGGCAGCGCTTGAGCGGCCCTGGGCGCTAACCCATCATCCGTCGGGCCGGCCGCTCGTGCCCGAATCGCTCGATGGTCTACCACGACGCGCGAGGCTAGCCGATTGCCATTTGGCCACCGTGTCGTGACCGACGCCCACCGGCACCCGTTCCTGACCGGCAGCCCGGTCGGCGAACATCAAGCCATCAGGCGTAGCCACCGTGCGCGGGACGGTTCCGGGGGCCACAGGCCCCGACTGCGCCACCACCACCAACCGGATCCGGGGCGCTCGCCCTCCGCATGACGGACGGTCGTCCCACTCGGTGTCGGCGGTGCCGGGTCTACCATCGCACCGTGGCGGACGAACCGACGACCACGCCCCGCACTGGGGTCTTCGCACGCTGGTGGCGTGCACTCACGTCCGCCCGCGGGTTCCGCTGGCTGGCGGGCGTCACCGTGGGGATGCTCTGGATCATCTTTCCGAGTGGCGGGTTCGTGCGACTGTCGGGATCCGGCCTCGGCTGTAGCGACTGGCCCATGTGCAACGCCGGCGGCATCGTCCCCGCCAATACCTACTACGCCTGGATCGAGTTCTCGAACCGGCTGCTCTCGATCATCGTCGTCGTGGTGGTGCTCATCGCAGGCGTGGTGGCCTTCAAGGCGGTGGGCTCGACGCGCGCAATGCGCATTGGAGCGCTCGTTGCGGCAATCGCCAGCATCGGGCAGATCCCGCTGGGTGGCATCACGGTGCTGTTCGACCTGCACCCGCTGCTCGTCGGGTCGCACTTCGCGCTCTCGCTCGTCGCGCTGGCCGGTGGGGTCGTGGCGTTCCTCGAAGCCGCCGACGTCGTGCACGGCACGACCCGAACGGTGTCGCGCGGGACCGCGTGGCTCGCCGTGCTGTGGTCGGCCGCGCTCAGCACGGTTGTGGTCACCGGCGTGCTGGTGACCTCGAGCGGTCCGCACTCCGGCGACGCATATGTCATCAAGCGGTTTTGGGTACTCGACACGGCGATGTACGTGCATTTGCGGGCGGTGATCGCGCTGCTCATCGTGGGGGTCATCGTGGCGTGGATCATCCGCGGTCGGCGCACCGACCGCGGCCTCATGGTGCCCGCCCTCTTGTTCATCCCGGTCTTCATCGCCCAGGTGATCATCGGGGAGGTGCAGTGGCGCAACCACCTGCCCTGGGAGGTGGTGCTGGCCCACGTCACCGTGGCCGCTGCGGTGTGGGGGCTGGGAGTGGCCATCGCGTGGCGCCTCATGCACCCCCTCGCGTCAGGCACCCCCGACTAGCGCCGTCGCCCCGATGCAGACTGCTGGCAGGGAGTGCAGCGCTCGGCATCCGGAACGATCTCCAGACGGGCATCCGCAATCCGCTCATGGCAGTCCACGCAGATGCCGTACTCACCCCGCGCTGCGGCGTCCGCCGCGCGTCTGAGCCGCTCCTCCGCGTATTTCAGCCGCAACGCGGCCTGCAGCTGGCGCTCACGGGCGTCGGCGTCGGTCGCCGCCTCCGCTGGATGGTGGTGCGCATCGCTGGCCCCGCCACCATCCGCAGCCAGATCGCGGGCCTCCGCACGCTCGTGCGCCTCGTGCGCGAGCCGCACGAGGCGGGTCTGCTGATCCTCCTTCGGCATGGGCTGATCGTAGTGGCGCGCCCACCACGTGACGCCCCGCCGATACTGCCGCTACGGTGACGCGCGTGACTGATCAAGCTGTTATGACGCGGGACCTCGTCCGGGAGTACAAGGGCGGCATCAGGGCTGTGGACGAGGTATCCCTGAGTATTGAGTCCGGGGGCATCTTCGGGTTCCTCGGCCCCAACGGTGCGGGCAAGAGCACGATCGTGCGCATGCTCACCACACTGCTTCGCCCCACCTCCGGCACCGCCATCGTGGCGGGGTATGACGTGGTGAAGGAGCCCGATGCGGTGCGGCGACGCATCGGCGTGGCGTTGCAGGATGCCGCGATTGACCCCTACATGACGGGGCGCGAGTTACTGCGCCTGCAGGGTGTGTTGCACGGCCT